>WLWI01004109.1_pt1 | contig 12386 bp, 4 predicted proteins | sample 6701501 | NCBI WGS metagenome assembly WLWI01 (sample SAMN12718690, study PRJNA515312) | sponge metagenome | isolation source: marine sponge | host: Mycale hentscheli | place: New Zealand: South Island, Marlborough, Capsize Point | collected 2014-11-01
AATCAAAAAATGAGGGGAATCCCAAACTCTTGGTCTATTTAGTGATATATGGTTGCTATGGGGTTTTCCCAGCCAGCATCGAGTTAAAAAAATAAAACGGCAATGCTCTATTCCGCGGTAGAAAATTAGATTTTTCCGCGCGCGTCCAAACAATTCAGGAACGAGAGGGTTAATGCAGGGCTCCTTAAGAAACTATGATAGCAAGAATTGCGTGAGTACGTGAATTATGAAGAATAGTAAGTGAATTAGTTAGCTACAGTTTTTCTCTGCCGTTAGTGAAAAGCCCGCCAATAATTTCTTAGCAACTCTCCGTACACGAGTCCAACCGGCTAGTGTTTCTAGCCTCCTAGTGTGAGTTCTAGAGCACGCCAAAGCTTACAACAGCGTCATAAGCTAGAGCTAACTGGTGTCTATCCATTTCTGCCATAAAAATTTTTTCGAAAAAAATTGTTTGCCACATTTAGGCCGATTTTTCCAAAACCGGTCACATATGTAATAAAATACTAAAATTTAATGGAACGCCAAAGGTATGAACTTTATTTAGCATACTTATATGTCAGTATGTATAGCTAGCTTGTGATGAAGACAGTAGACGTAAATCCCACTTTCATAAGATCAGCTAAACGTACAAGGGTTAACAAGTAGATGGAAAATAAAGCATGAATAAAATAGCTTATTTTCTTGTTCTAACAGCCAACGTCGGGTTATGTTTTAATTAACATAATATTGACTGTTAGAACAAGAAAATTTGCTATTATAATTATTTCAGCCGAGAGTGACTGAATCATGAATAAAATTATTGTATATGTATACGATTCTTAGTTGAGGATATGATATACTGGAATATGTACGGCCGTAGCTAATGGTGTAGGTGATGTACTTACTGGAATCTCCAGAATTACTGTAGAATACTTCCAATTAAGAGAGTTTAGATATAAGCTTTGACACACAACAGTTAGACTTGTAGCCTGCTGGATACATTGGCTCGAGCTCATATGCGTAGAGCCTGGAGAGTGGCTACAGGAGGAGAGGCAGCCTGGCACACCTTGCCACGTGAGCTCAGATGAGGACTACTATATGGAGTGTTGCTGTAAACGGCTATGGGAAAACCTGAAGCTAAGACACCACAACTTCGCGAAGTATACTTTTGCTGCTTCTGCACGTTTGTTTCTGCTCGCGTATTATGGAATGGTGGGGTATTGGCGGGGAATAAATTAATGTCCAGATCTACGGGTAATGTGTGTTGCTATGTGTGTCCACCCTTAACCCTCAGTGCGTGTGCAGGAGAGGTTTAGAAGTTGTCCTGTCTGTCTGTCCGTCTATCTGTCACTTTATGATATGAAGATTGCTGACGATTAACCGTCAAATTGCCTTGCCATCTTGACCTGACTGGATCAAGTTACTCATACATAGACAACGAAATTTACTGTAGCTAGCCATACAACCTGTAGGTTGGATTTAAAACATACCCACTACTTTTCAACTTCATTTTTGCGATATAGCTCAATTAAGTTTTGAAGGCGAGCACATGTGCTTTATTGGTACTCCAGTAGTTCAAAAAGCGACACTTAAAACTGCAATTTTTAAAATGTTCTACTGCATAGAATTTAGACCTATTTATATGGCGGCTATTATTGACATTATATTCCCAGCTACTAAACCAGCCCAGGATGTTTTATTGTTTATTAATCCTCAGTGCGCATGCACAAGTGGGTTATAGCGGTCGTCTGGTCTGTTTGTTTATCGTCTATCTTTTGGTCACATTGGAGATTACTGGCAATTAAATGTTGACTTATTTCGGGCTGATTTTTGAGAATAGGCAAAGCTATAAGCTTCATGTAGGTATTTTTGTGAGTAGCACCCCCTTTCATCTCATTGTAATTATGTAAGCAAATAACAGTATGTGATAGTTTTGTTTTGAAAGTTAACCAAGTGCTTGAATTGGAGTTTTACATTGAAACTATTGGGGAGTATCACTTGCACATTCTGGTTTTCATATGAAGACAGCATTTACATTTGCCAGTTTCATTGCACAGTAACAGATTGATCTAAAACATGATTTGTAATATGGAGCTAGTGTATAGCAGCACTGAGGACTGGCACATTTGGTGCTTCATTATCTCTATTATTTATCTGGTAAAGGATCTTAACCCTTTCACTGTCGGATTTATTTAGAGACATTTTGGAAAAAATTTATATAAAAATCAGGACTTTAAAATTGTCCATAGCAACCATAGAAAAAAATTGTCTATATAGAATATACATTACAGAAAAAATATTCATATTGCCTAGCAACCAATGTGTGATAATTACCACTTGTAAATCACAACATGATTATAATTATCTTGTAAACCATGGCAATGAATAATGTTATTTTGACTGGTTCAAGCCAGTCCATAGATTATTTAACTGTACAGCTACTTCATGGGACAAAACTAATCAACTAAGGCTTCATATTCAGCCTGGGCTCAATTTCATGAATATATTCAGATAATTCCTGTGTAAAAACTGTATTAGACCTATTTTTCTAATCCTTATTCTTCGAACAGGTTATTATTTCTACAATAGACCAGTTATGTTGATGTGTATGTGAGACGACATTGTTTATAAAATACAGAGCATGAAGTACAAAAAATGAATAACTGAAAATTGTGCCTAAACTATTAAATAAATTGTGCATGAGTCACATGTAATATAGATTTTAAAAAATATGGTCAGTTAGTTTCATGAAGTGAAGTCTACAAGGGTGTGATACTTTTTTAAACAGTTTCTTTCAGATGATACACATAAATGCACTTTGCAGTACTCACATTGAACATGAGACTCGTGGCGATTCCCAACAACAGTAAGCTTATTTGTTCTTATGATAGCTGAACATACAGCACAATTCCCCTTTCTGTCTGCATGCTTAGGCCAGTGACCTAAATTTACATTCAGTCTATCTAGCTGAAGATGCTCAACAGATTGTGGACGACCAGCACTACGACATTTTGTAGAGAAACTACCAATGAGCTGTTTAGCTAGCTCAAGGTTAGACGACAACGTACGTATCTCTCTTTTTTTCTACCTCGCTGTTGATGTTCATTAGACCTGACCATTTTTTCCATGCAAAGACTATTCAAAATGCAAACTTCCAAACAAAAGAAAAAGATTCGCCTCCACCACTTCCTCGATTTTCTACCAACATTATAGTAACTCTCAAGTTGATCTCCCTTATCTACACCTCCTGGTATTCAGTTTTCACTACTCAGAGTTGCTAGCTCAACTGTGCCCAAATGCTGCGTATCCAGCTTAAGCAAATATTCCTTCACCCTCCTCATCGCTAGTTTCATTCTCAGAAAGACTGAAATCATCGTCGAATAAGCGCTGAATAACTTTGTCGGCATCTATTCTCTCTCCTGCGGTCAACACATGTGGTCAATTTAAAAATTCAATTTACTTTCCCTTTTGCCCTTAGTTACCTACAACACAAAATCCTCCTATTTAGAGTGTTAATAAAGAGACCAAACTCAGGATCGGATCGCAAGCGGTTGAATTTTTATTGGTAAAAGTGCCATATGGTGCTAATGACGGTTATGGTAATCACTTGCTGCAACTTATGTGACTTGGAAAAGCAAGTACTTCTCTAATATAATTGTACAATTATAAGTCTAGAGCTATAATGACTGACTTATATCTGTGGTTCCAGATTAAACTGAGGGCTAGTATATATTTGATTTTCAACCCCTAAAGTCTTGCTCGCTTGCTAATTACATACACGATTATTTATTAAAAATACCTTTTATAGTAACATGCTCTCTTTGCTCGTTCATCAATTGCAGCAACTACAATGTTGTAGCCATACTATATAATGCATACTTGTTTAATTATATTGTTGCCATTATAACATAGTCATTTGTTGCAAAACAACTAAGTTGTGGTATTTGATTGCTTCATTTTTTTTAACTCAGTGATTTAATCACAATTTTTAATAATTTTAAAGGAATGAAAAATAAATAACTATTTTGGCTGATAGAGGGTAAAATTTTAGCTTTATTTTTCAAATTTTAGGAATAGGGAATGCTCAACAATCTCGAAGAGGTAATTATCGAAGGTCTGATAGGGTACCTTTAGTTTACAGAAATAGTTCGCAAGATGAATCAAGAATTCATAGTGAAGAACAAGGGAATCAGTATGTCCCAACATTGCAAACTATAATGGAATTTGAAAGGAAAATTGTATTGATAATTAAATCTAAAATTAGACGGTTTGCAGGGGAACTGTATGAGAACCGTTTAATTAATGAATTGGTATTAAAAAATATCGACATCTTACATAAGAAAATTTCTCCAGAATTGTGTTGCCGCTACATCTTGCAGTCGTTTTACATTTCACGAAACGTCAAATATGAGCATTCTCGCCACAGAGCATTTTGTGAAGTATTGAGTAAATTTTCAGGTTTTGATCTTCTGTTATCAGAGATGAAAGGCCATCGAAAGGAACAAGGATCTGACAGTACTGATGATGACTGTGTGTTGTGCAAGTCAGACCTTACCACAATATATAAAAATCTTTGTAAGCATTCTTATCGTTGGGAAGCAATAGCAAGATTACTTTTGAGAGAAACTGCCCTTGTAAAGAGAATTAAATCGAATCAACAGCTTCGTGACGATGATTCTCGCTTATACGAATTGCTCGATATGTGGTTACAACAAGATAATGTAAGACTAAGTGAATTATTCGAAGTACTTTCTAGTGAATCGGTGTATTTAACGAAAGAGGCTATCAGTTTAAAGGAATTGATTCTAGCTGCTCATAGTCACCTGCCTGTATATTCAAGTCGCTCAGAATCAGTCTCACCTGTTATTATAACTAGTGTTACTGAAATTGAGGAAACTGATTCTGAAATTGCTATATTACTTGAAGCAAGACATGTGGGGCCAAATAAAAGGTATTCCTGGTTTAGAAATGGGGTTGAGATTGAGTGTGGAGTGGGAAGTATCATTTGTGTTCGTATAACCGATATTGAACAGGAAGGAGCATATAGTTGTGGTGAAAAGAACAGAATTTTCAGCTCAATTAACATTACAGTTAAAACACCAATAGACAAATATACCAAACACCTTTCTGAAAATTATGCAACGAAGAAAGAAGTTAAAGCTGATACTTGGCCTCAGGTTAAGCAAAGTACTTATATCAATTTAGCCACTGTCACAGAAAAGAATATTGAGGTTACACATGACATCAGTCGCCATTCTATCCGAGGAGACCTGGATGATATATATTTAGGTAAAACTGACACTGACTACAAGTCAAGCTTTACTTCGATGAAACCTGGACACAGAATTCTGATTGCAGGTCGCCCAGGAAGTGGCAAGTCCACCTTTGTTAATAAAATTGCAAAGGACTGGTCTAAATGTGACATACATTTTCAGTCAGTACGTCTGCTCTTTTTAGTTCATCTTCGTAGCTTTCAAAGTAATCCAGATGTACAGCTGAAAGATGTAGTAGGTCAATATTTCAAGGATGAGTTAGATCTGGCTACCATATGTAGCTACTGTGTAAAGAGTAAGGGGCTTGGGTATTGCTTCATACTCGATGGCCTAGACGAGTATCAACCACGTAGAAAAGATGTGTTCATATATCAGCTCATTCAGAAGCAATGCTTGGAAAAGGCAATTGTTTTAACAGCATCTCGTCCAGCTGCTATTGCTGAATACAGAGAAGAAGCTGACAAACAAATTGAGGTGTTGGGTTTTTTCAACAAGCAAATATCAAAATACATAAATTCTTACAAATTTTCTACCGCAGATAGGTGTTCCAGTTTAAAAAGATATTTAGATAACCATCCTAATATCCACCATATGTGTTACTTGCCTATTCAGTCAGCTATGATTTGTTTTTTATTTGATTTAAATGAAAATTTGCCAGACACAGAAACTCAGATTTATATGGAATTTGCAAAGCATGCTATTTTACGGTCTCTCTATCGTTATGAAGATAAAAAACACACTTATTTAGAATCAGTGCATTCTCTAACTGGAGATGACAGAAAAGTTTTTCTCGATATTTGTAGTATTGCATTTGAAAAAACACAGGCTTCATTACAAATTTTGTTGCAGTCTGATATGGATAAATTCAATAAGGATATAAAAATTGGTGATTCACTGGGTTTGATAACTATAGATACCAAAGCTACCAGTCTCGGTTATCTAAACATGTACACTTTTTGTCACTTAACTTTTCAAGAGTTCTTGGCGGCTTATCATATTTACTGTCAAAATGATGAAGTTCGGCACAAAATTTTGATGGAATATGCATCCAAAGAACACATGCAAATAGTATTTAAATTTTTTGGTGGGCTAGTGAAGTTTGATTCTGATTTTTTGTTCAAGGTTTTGATTGAAAACTCTAATTTTAAGCATCTATTTCGTATTCAATGTGCTTTAAAAGCACAACAAAATCGCATTTGCGACAATGTATGTAGTTCAGTCCTACAATTTACTAACTCATTTATGACTTCTTCTGATTTTACTGCTCTAGGATATGTCATATCTAATGCAAAAAAGAATCCATGTATGCATATTACGTTGGACTGCTCACCAACTAAGGAAAATTTAGATGCATTTACTAAGGCAGTGGAAGGGAATCTTTCAGTAATAAGTTTGGAGTTCAGAGGTAGTGTAAATGGAAATTTTCAAATTTTAAATAATCTTGTAAATGCTTTGCCATCTCTTCAAGTACTGGGTATTGCTGATACTATTCAGGATCATTCTGATATAGAATCCCTTCTCTTCCCTTGTCTATTGCACCAGTTTTTAAGAATTAACCGCTGTCCACTGAATGTGACGACACTTTCCCAACCATGAGATGACGATACTTTAATAACCATTAGATGACGATGCTTTACCAAGCCGTTTAATCTCATGAATTATTCACGAATACACCATTGTATTTACTGACACACAAGTGTATTATTATATAGTTAACTACTGTTATTATTTTTTTTATTAGCCCTCAGTGTGCATGCACAACAAGACGGTTACAGTATCAATCCTATCTTTTTTCTGTTTGTCTATCTGTCAAACTCTGATTTGTAGGTACTAGCTTTTGTGGGTAATTCCCCCTAATATCACGTCTTAATTACATGAGCAAATAGTCTCTTGCTGCCCATGTTAGTCTGGCTTGAAGTGAACCTAGAGCTGGAAGCGGAATTTTCCATTGAAAAATAGAGACCATGCAGTTAGTGTCTGTGACCTGTTTAGTTTCTTCTCTTATGAAGACTGCATTTACATGTACCGTTTACATTGCTCGAGCTATAGGCATGATGATAAGAATAGCCTATAAGTTATTCTTTTACCCATTCAGCGGATGCCGGCACTTTACCCATTCAGCGGATGCCGGCACTTTACCCATTCAGCAGATGCCGACACTTTACCCAATGGTTTGTAATGAGAGTTCTTCAATTTATTGCAATCACACCACTTGTTGTATTATTCTATGCAGCTCAACAAAAATTATCCAAGAACAAATATGTAGCATAAATTTATTTCCACTAGCCCAATGATTAAGACTGAATGAACCTTACTCACTAATACATAAGAATCTGAAGATTTTGGTATGCTTTCAAATAAATAGCATGTCATTTTACAGATACCTATATGTATTAGACTTCACCACAATCAAATGAAATGTGAAGCATTCATAATCAATTCAATTGACTCGACCACAAACTACTGCACCTATACAATTGTTACAGGATACACCCACTACTTTACAGAAAAATATCCTAAAACAAGTTAGAAGTATAAACTGTCTCCACTAACCTGACTTCAGTGTCCAGTTCAGAACTGCTAACATCAACACGTCCGGAATCTGGGTGTGTTCATTAGTTGAGAGTACCTTTTATGAGTATGAAATTTTCATTAATTTAACATCCTAAACACAATCTAGTTAGTTTTGTGGATGTCATTGAATGTATTATAATAATAGTACATGTAGTTGTTGGGTTTTTTTTTTTTTCTAGTACAAGTTTCTGTTGTATAATAACATGTAATTATTATTTATTTGCAGTCCATTTGCAAGTTGTGGTGATCTAGTGATGAATAAAGCTCAGCCAGACTCAGCTGCTAGGTTAGTGGCAACAATATTATGCTTGTGTTGGGATCATTTTGGTTCATATGATAGTGCAAAGTTGGTTTTCGGTGGTGAGTAACCATTTTAGACTAGAAAGGTCTGCAATGAGATATCACCTTTAGCAGTAATTGCAGAATTAGAAATGTTTGTTACGAGATGGCTGTCATATCTCAGTTGTAGCATTAAGTAGGTAGTCTGGTTCAATCTTGGTGACAGTCAAAATTTGATATTACTAAAGAAACCCTGTGAAAAAATTATGTGTATTGTATACATTGAAAGGTTTTCTTATATTTTTCAGCATATCTACTCAATCAAGCAACATGGACATTGTGAAAGCTACTGATCCAATCAGGTTAAAAATAATAGGATGTGAATCTTATATTATTTTTTAATATTATTATTACAATAATAACTAGCAAGTACCCGCCACTCCAGTTTTTTTTAGAATTAACCACTGTCTACTGAATGTGACGACACTTTCCCAATCATGAGATGATGATACTTTAACAACCATTAGATGACGATGCTTTACCAAACTGTTTAGAATTATTCATGAATACACCGTTGTCATTACTGATACACAAGTTTATTATTATATATAATATTACTACTGTTATTATTATTGTTATTATTATTAACCCTCAGTGTGCATGCACAAGACGGTTATAGTATATCTTATATTTTCTCTGTTTGTCTATCTGTCACACTCTGATCTGTAGGTACCCACTTTTGTGGGTAATTCCCTAATATCACGTCTTAATTACATGAGCAAATAATTTCTTGCTGCCCGTGTTAGTTTGGCTTTAGTGCTGGAAGCGGAATTTTCCATTGAAAAATATACACCAGTTAGTGTCTCTGACCTGTTTAGTTTCTTCTTTTATGAAGACTACGTTTACATGTACCGTTTACATATTGCTCGAGCTATAGATGCATGATGATAAGAATAGCCTATCAATTATTCTTTTACCCATTCAGGGAATGTCAACACTTTACCCATTCAGGAAATGCTGGTACTTAATCCATTTAGGAAATGCCGGTACTTAATCCATTTAGGTAATGCCAATGCATTAATCCTTCAGGTAATGTAGACACTTTACCTATTCAGGTAATGCCGACGCTTTACCTATTCAGGTAATGCTAATACATTAATCATTACGGTAATGTAGACTCTTTACCCATTCAGGTAATGCCGATACCCATTCAGGTAATGCCGACACATTACCCACTTAGGCAAGTAGGTACCCTCTTTTGTGGGTAATTCCTTAATATCACGTCTTAATTACATGAGAAAATAATTTCTTGCTGCCGGTGTTAGTTTGGCTTTAGTTAACATAGTGCTGGAAGCGGAATTTTCTATTGAAAAATATAGACCAGTTAGTGTCTGTGACCTGTTTAGTTTCTTCTCTTATGAAGACTGTGTTTATATGTACCGTTTACATTGCTCGAGCTATATTGATGCATGATGATAAGAATAGCCTATAAATTATTCTTTTACCCATTCAGGGAATGTCAACTCTTTACCCATTCAGGGAATGCCAATAGGTAATGTAGACACTTTAACCATTCAGGTAATGCCGACACTTTACCCATTCAGGTAATGCCGACACTTTACCTATGCACGTAATGTTGACGCTTTACCTATTCAGGTAAATGCCAATACATTAATCATTCAGGTAATGTAGACACTTTACCCATTCAGGTAAGACGACACTTTACCCATTTAGGTAATGTCGATACCGACGCTTTACCCATTCAGGTAAGGTTGACGCCTTCCCCATTCAGGAAATGCTGATGCTTTACCCATACCCATCCAGATGACACTTTACCCATTCAGGGAATGCCGACGCCTTACCCATTCAGGGAATGTCAATGCTTTACCCATTCAGGGAATACTGACGCTCACATCACTAGTTGTATTATTCTATGCAGCTCCCCAGAATCATCTGATTCCGGACGTGTTGATGTTAGCAGTTCTGAACTGGACACTGAAGTCAGGTTAGTGGAGACAATTTATGCTTCTAACTTGTTTTAGGATATTTTTCTGTAAAGAAGTGGGTTTGTCCCGTAACAATTATATAGTTGCAGTAGTTTGTGGTCGAGTCAATATACTGGTATCTGAAAATTGACATGCTATTTATTTGAATGTTTACCAGAATATTCAGATTCATATGTATTAGTGAGTAAGGCTTATTCTGTGCTAGTGGAAATAAATTTATGCTACATATTTGTTCTTGGATAATTTTTGTTACTATGAATGTGCTGAGAGTGTTCATTCATTCTATGAAATTTTCATAAATTTAACATCCTAAACACAATCTAGTTAGTTTTGTGGATGTCATTGAATGTATTATAATAATAGTACATGTAGTTGTTGGGTTGTTTTTTTTCTAGTACAGGTATCTGTTGTATAATATGTTATTATTATTTTTTTTGCAGTCCATTTGCAAGTTGTGGTGATCTAGTGATGAATAAAGCTCAGCCAGACTCAGCTGTTAGGTTAGTGGCAACAATATTATGCTTGTGTTGGGATCATTTTGGTTCATATGATAGTGTGAAGTTGGTTTTCGGTTGTGAGTAACCATTTTAGACAAGAAAGGTCTGCAATGAGATATCACCTTTAGCAGTAATTGCAGAATTAGAAATGTTTGTTACGAGATGGCTGTCAGTTGTAGCATTAAGTAGTTAGTTTGGTTCAATCTTGGTGACGGCCAAAATTTGATATTATTAAAGAAACCCTGTGAAAAGAATATATTATGTATTGTATATATTGAAATGTTTTATTATAATATTTTTTTCAGCATATTTTCTCAATCAAGCAACATGGACATTGTGAAAGCTACTGATTCAATCAGGTTAAAACTAATAGGATGTGAATCTTATTTGATTTTTAATATTATTATTACAATAACAACTAGCAAGTACCCGCCACACAGTGGCGCTTGACATATTGTAAAGTAAGAATACAGTAGCACAAGTTATCTCACTCAGTTATCATTCTCTACCATTGGTTAAGGTTACATAAGTTTCCCTCTCCTGCTCTTTTTTTTCTTCTGAACTATCTCAGCTATTCTTATCCCCCACATTTCCTTTCTTCAGCTCGTTCTACCTCTCCTGCTTCTGAATCTCTCTGTCCTATTATCATGATTGTGGACTTAAGCTTTGTGATCTTTTGCCTTCTTTTTCGTACTTTCGCCGTCCTTTTTTAAACTGGTGCCACCTTTACTGTCAATTCCGCTCGCTTAGCTAATCACTAGCACTTTTGCCTTCTTCCATTCTCATTTAAACCTATGCTGCCTTACCTCGCCGGTTCCAATCACATTTTACAATTAATCGTTTTTTGCTTCCTCTCTTCTGTACTTTTGCCTTCTCTGTCATAGTTTACCTTCCTTTTTGAAACCTACGCTGACTTCCCGCAGTTTACCCATTTAGGTTATACCAATGCATTAACCATTTAGGTAACACCAATGCATTAACCATTTAGGTAATGCTAATGCATTAACCATTCAGGTAATGTCGACACTTCACTCAGGCAATGCCAACACCTTCTCATTCAGGTACATGATGCTGATGCTTTACCCATCAAGGGAACGACAACGCTTTACCAATTCAGACGATACTTTACCCATTCAAGGAATGCTGACGCTTTACCCATTCAGGGAATGCTGACGCTTTACCCATTCAGGGAATGCTGACGCTTTACCCATTCAGGGAATGCTGACGCTTTACCCACTCAGGTAATGCTGACGCTTTACCCACTCAGGAATGTTGACGCTTACCCATCCAGGAATGTCAACACTTTACTAATTCACGGAATGCTGACTCTTTACCCATTCAATGCAGATGCTTTACCCATTCAGGGAATTTCAATATTTTACCAAGTCAGCTCAGCTCATGACTTATTCATGAATACACATATCGTTGTCGCTCATGGACATCGTTACTGCATGTGAGCTTAATTACATTCATTATTATTGCTACTACTATTATTATTGTCACTATTTTGGTGGTTTGTAATAAGAGTTCTTCATTTATTGCAATCATATCACTAGTTGTATTTGTTCTATGCAGCTCCCCAGAATCATCACATTCTGGACATGTTGAAGTTAGCAGTTCTGAACTTGAAGTCAGGTTAGTGGAGACAATTTGTGACCGGTTTTGGGAAAATCGGCCTAAACGCGGCATCTAAAGTTTTCTAATTTATTCTACCAGTAGGCTGCACGGGGCCTTGGGATGCCGTCCTCCTAATTTGGAAGCTGTAGCATAAGCCGTCT
>WLWI01004110.1_pt1 | contig 12385 bp, 7 predicted proteins | sample 6701501 | NCBI WGS metagenome assembly WLWI01 (sample SAMN12718690, study PRJNA515312) | sponge metagenome | isolation source: marine sponge | host: Mycale hentscheli | place: New Zealand: South Island, Marlborough, Capsize Point | collected 2014-11-01
AGTGTTGATCCTATATTCTAAATACTAGTGTTGATCCTATATTCTAAATACTAGTGTTGATTCTATATTAGTGTTGATCCTATATTCTAAATACTAGTGTTGATCCTATATTCTAAATACTAGTGTTGATCCTATATTCTAAATGCTAGTGTTGATCCTATGTATATTCTATTGTTTGTTTAAGAAAATAGTGTTCATTGTGCTGAAACACAGTCTATTCATTGTATGCTACTAATACATGATGTAAAGCAGGATTGCAACAACAGAGGCTTTTTAGTATGAGGTATTGGGAGAAAGAATTTAAAATAATATTTATAATAATAATAATAATAATATCACATTTACTCAGTTCTAACTGCTAGTATATTGTTTAATTAAAACTTAACCCAGTTTAAGTTTTAATTAAACATATATTGGCTGTTGAAACTGAGAAAATTTGCTGTTATTATAATTATTTCAGGCAGATGACTGGATATTTAATAATAATGATGATGTCGATATTGAAAGTCCCAGGTGTGAATAATAATTTATATTCTTGCTAAAGTTTCTGCATGCTGACTCTCAAGATAGTGGACTAGGTTTTCTATTGCGTAAGAACTTATAGCAACATCACATCATAGAGAATGGAATTATCCTGAAGTGTCCTGTCCCAGTATACCAGGCACAGGAGTGTATCCAGGATAGTGGATGCTGGATGCCTCAATGTGTCTCAAGTACTGGAGTACATTATTACCAGCCAGTCTAATAGCAACACTTGACATTTTATGAGCTAAGAGATAGTTTTATACAATTAGGTGTGTGTTTTTGCTTGATACATGTGTAGAGACATTCATTAATTCATTAAATTTATCTCTGTCACATTGTTTATTCTTTCTTACCTTGGTTCCAGCTAGCTGTGTGAGTTGTAGTCAGAGGTGTGTATTACAGGTTTTAAATACAGGTGTGGGTTATACAACATTCTGATGCTACATTACAGATTATAGAGTCACACCTCTGTTAGTACATTTGGGGACTCATTTACATATATTTTTTTTTAAATTTTTTTTAATAATATCTCAGAGATAATTTTTTTTAACTAGCTAGTTCTTGGTTGGCTGTCCATAGTATAGTTTGCAGCTGTTATACTGTACCATTAGCAAGACAATGCTTAATATTTTGCCAAAGATATAAAGATTTTTTTAATCTGAGTTTGGAAAAGTAAATAAGTTCAAAACACAGTTACATATGTACAGTGGGCACTGCAACTCACACAACTTACTTAGGACTTGTTTGTTTGTTTGTGTGTGTGTGTGTGTGTGTGTGTGTTTCATTTGTGGGCGTTTCCTTCCTATGGGGTACAGTCTATATTGCAGATGGAGTCTAATAGTGAGAATAGAAGGAGGAGTGGATCCAGGATGTTTGTGGTGTATGGATTGTATATGCATAACGCTCTGTCAAGTGGTATAAATATTAACCACCAATTAATTCTAAAAACAAAAGGAGGAAGTGAAATTTAATCTACATTATTTATATATCTTTTGTACCCAACTCCCCCCACCCACCCACTCACTCCAAGTTTTAACAAAAGTTCCAGTAATAAATGGAGTAAAGAGTTGCCCATTGACCAGCATTGGTGAAGGATCTGGTAGCCATTAGCCCACCTTGGTGGTGTAGTGGTAGTGACCTAGGCCCAACTTCCCAGTAATGCTCACCCGGGTATGCTCTCATGATCAGAATTATTTTTAAGTAGGAAATTATTTGGTTAATGGTTATCTTCCAGCTTCCTGTGATGTAGACAACTTTATATTTGGTGGGACATGTCTGTCTCTGTGTGGTGTTTTGCTTGTCGGAACCATCTTTCCTGCCTACACTGATATAGCCCCAGAGTGCTCCATGCACTAGTGGTCACATCTGAGAGGCAACATTTCCGACCAGTCTGATAAAAAAAAAATTTTAAATAGATAACCAAATCAATTAGTAAGTGGTGTAGTTTGATTAAAAAAAGGTACAGAGCCTCAGGGAACTTGCAGCACGTGGCATGGCACAATTAGCTAGCAAATGTGGAAGTTTTTTGAGTTCATGTATGTATCACAACTCTCTTGCTCACTGCTTGTGTGGATTTCACTGTCGCTCTGTCTTGTGTCAGTGACAAGATGAATTGAAACACGTCACTCAAGAGACGAGTGATGGGAATTGTTAGATCCTATAATTAAGGCATGATTAAGGGAGCATTTCTTGTAGGATGAAAGCTATGATGATACGGTTGGCTAAATTTTTTAACTCCTGATGTGTTTTTTTTTTCTGGAAAATTTTGCACTTTGAAGGGACTTATATTGTTGATATTACATTATGATGCTTTCTTTACTGATTATTAATGTCTTTGTAATTCTTCTGTTGAATTAAATGAAAACAACGATGACAACGACTGTTGAAACTCCCAGCATTTTTCTGGTTTTTTTTTTTTTTTTTTTTTTTTTTTTTTTTTTTTTTTTCCCCACAGACCACCCAATGACTCGATCCTCTTGCTTGCTCTGATGGTTATGCCTGCGAGAGTATTAATATATGGAATTTGATATGCATGCTATAATTTGTAAATCAGGTGTTTAGGAATCCCCCAGTAATTGTTGACATCCAGGTGTTTACTGAAATGCCCATATATTATTCAGAGGTGAAATAGTTGTTGTGGTTGTTCAGCAAACTCCTGGAGAAAGGTTCGGTAAACTCCCAGGTAAAGAACCGCATACCGAACATGTGTTTGCATACTAATTTTTTTTTTTTTTGCCAGTATTTTACCGGGAACACCCGGCCATCTTAACTTCAAGCAAAAACGCATGCAACAAGGTTGAAGTTACTCCCCCTCCCAGCCCACCCCCCAGAGCACGTGCAGTCACGTTATTACAGGCACTGTTGGTCAAGTTAAAGTTTGTCAAATTAATTTTTTTTGTTGAACTGTGGGAACAGATAGCTAGTGGTGAACTTGTATTTACACCATGTGGGTGTGTCCTTATGATGACTCTCTCCTCTATCTGTGTCTGTGCAGATCTCCCTCATCACATGAGTCCTCTACCAAAAAATACCTGGTAGTGCAGGAGAAGAAGTCCAAGGCTCGCTACCTGCACCAGGAGTTTGGCATTCGTGGAGGAGACGCTGACATCATTGAGGTGAGGTCGCTCGACAGCCATTGCCCTTGCGAGCAATGGGGTGGGATTCTGTTCTGGTTAGAGGGAGCTCCTTCCACTGTGTGTCTTAGCAGAGTCTCATGCAAGGGATTTTGTAAAAGTCAGCTTCACTAAGGAGTTGGTACATTTTTACTGTTAGCCTTAGTTTAACAGGCCTGTCAGAAGCTATGTTGACAAACTATTGTCCTTACGTCCACTTGCAATTGGTAAAATCTACTTTGTTTCCGGTGTGTTTTGTGAAACGTTACGTACACATTTAGTAAATATTTATGACAGTGACAGTAGTCCCATACGTAACTTATAATGGCACCATTTGTGGTTGTCAAGGGGCTATTTGTGGTTGTTAAGGGGCTATTTGTGGTTGTTAAGGGAATACTGAACAATGAGGTTTGTTATTTTTGTTCAATTATTGACTAAATTGAAGTGAAACAACTCAAAACAGCAAGCCAGCTGCACCGTGCTTCCTTGAAGTGAAATTAAATATTATCCAGTGCTAGTAAGACCCATAGAGGTATTCAATCTTGTGCTTCCTGGTATACTTCCAGCTGGGCTCACAGTCATGTTACTTTAAATCATAGATAACACTTTGGCTCTACCAATTTACTCAGTGTTGCTACTAAAGTCACTCGTAGAGTTACCTGTGAATAATTAATTGAGCACACACACACACACACACACACACACATTTACACAGTCCCTCACATCCTTTTTTTTTTTCACACTAAACAAAATGTGTCATAGTGCTCATATTAAAATAAAAAACTTGCTTAATTAATGACACTTGTGAGTTTTTGTGGTGAGGAAGATGCACTGCATGGTGCTATGGCCCCTCCCTCTTCTCTGGCACTTGTTCCATAGCGGCACAAATAGAAGTGCCAAATGAACTGACCTTTCACAACCATAAATTAGTCAAGGTGCATTCTGTGTGACACCATAAACTTAATTATTAAAGTTGTTTATAAGGTCTTTAAGAGTAAAAATAAATAATTTTTTTAAAAACTTTGAGGCAAAATTCAAAATTTACAACAAAAAAAAAAGCCTTGCCACGAAATTTGCAGGAGACAATATAATAATATGTAATTGCTCTTAGTTGTCCAGGACTTTGTGCAATTATAAATAGTGAATTAAATTAAATATTAATAAATGAAGAAATACAGAGAGAGAGTGTGTTATTCAGATCTGAAAGTGTCCCATAATTTGGTGTTAGATTTCTCTTTCTTGATTTGTGATGTGTTCAAGCCATATAATGTCCATCCCATAACTATCATGATGGGATGACTAACTTGCTGCTTGTTGTAAGTCTTTATTTTGTGATCTGTCCCTCTCTGTCTATCGTCCCTCTCTCTGTCCATCTCCTTGTTTTTCTGTGCAGTATTTTGTGGACGTCATTCGAGAGCAGTTGTCAGTGGATTGGGGGATCACTCAGCTCAACGGAAGTCCTTTTGATGACGGTAGGTTGATTGGTAGGTAGCTGTCGTCTCGGGGCTTACTTCCTTGCGAGTGATGGCAGCATTGTCTTAGTTGGAATCAGCAGCAGCTCTGCTTGCTGTGCAGTGGCAGAGTCACAAGAGGTTCCCCTTAGCTATACCAGTTGTATTCTTTTACATAGTTGCTTTGAAATTAAATATTAAAACAATAAAATAAAATTTAAAAAAAATCTGCCACCATGACAAGTTAGCTATGTTCATTTTTGTTATTTATTAAAAATACTCTATATTTGTTAGATCTTTTCTTAACTTAGTCTGAAAAAACAGGGTCAAAATGCAAGTAAATAACTTTACACCTGCACTTATGTTTTGAAAGGTCAGACAGACAGTGTAACTTGTATTTAATTATTATGCCACAGGGAAACCTCTGCAGTAAAATTAACATAAAGTTATAAATTTACAGAAATAATTGATGGATAAACTGCTCTTTAAAAAATGGATTGCTTTAATTGCTGTAGAGGGTGACCAATATATGGCTGTTGTTGTTGTAGTAGCTGTAGCTGAAGAGAGGGAAGAGGTAGCTCTTCTTAGTTACTCAAGAGCACCTTGGCGACCATAGGCTATCATCACCCTGTGGACTTCCCTCTGTGTAGCTCCTTTGACTACAGACCTTAGTGGCTTTCTGAAGAGACTGAAATATTGCTACCTAGACTACAGACTTACCTGTAACGTCCCTGCATGACTCCAGCAACCAGACCTTCTGGCTCTCTACTGGAAGCTCTAAAAGTTCTTCATTATCTTCTTAGCTAAGCTTCATTTATGCTAATCTCCCTGAAATTTCCAATTCACAAACTTTATTCTCAACCAGACTATTAAAACCACCCCTATTCAGTAACTTATGAAAGTATGTAGAGCGGGGAGGAAATTTGAATTTTGAATTCTAGTTGCGAGGAGCCTTAGAAGCCACGCCCATTCTAGTGGGCAAATTTGAATTCTAGTTACGGTCAAACTTAGCCTTAGAAGCCACGCCCATTTTAGTCGGGGAAATTTGAATTCTAGTTACCATTCATCAAACTTAGCCTTTGAAGCCACGCCCATTCTAGTCTGTAAATTTGAATTCTAGTTGAACTGCAAGCCATTGAATTCTGTTGCCACTCAAAACTTGCCTTAGAAAGCCACACCCATTCTAGTCACGTTGTACTAGCCACACCTTCTTTTCTTTATTAGTTCGAGCTTAGTTGAGTTGGGGCTGGTTCCTTAGGTTTCATTCCCAGTAACAGGTTTCATTCTAGGTAACTGGTTCCACCCTGGATAACCTTTCATTGACAGCTGAATCTTACCCCCAGCTGGTACAGCTGCTGCCAGTCCTAGTACTCCGGTCCACTCCTCCCTCCCTCCTCGCTAGGGATTTACAAAGCCTTAGTCGCAGTCGTTAATAAAAGGTGGTGAACTTAAAAAGCTAAGAGGTGAACAGAGAAAGAGAAGGGAATTCACCTGTGACTCTAGAGGAAAGGGCTTTAGGTAGAAACACCCTCTCATATAAAAAAAAATATCTGTGCTAAGATCTCAGCTTTCATACTGCTCCCAACTCTGGCGCCCTCGGCTCATCAAGGACATTATTTTATTCAAGGACATTATTTTATACTGGAATACATTCACCAAAAGATTCAACCCCAGCAATCCCTGCACATTTTGTTGTCTATGTCCCTGTTCTCAATGTCACACATCTAATGTCAACATCACTTGGCCTCCCACATCATGAGCCTATTTATTCATTTTTGTTTATTCACTTTCTTCTTTTGTTTACTTATTTATTTCTTCGGGGCAGCTCTAGTAGTTAGAGTTTGACCCTCAACCACAAACACTTTACATTTTTCACTTCACTCACAATACTTGTTTTGTCCCATTGGTTGTAAAGTCAATAATAATAATAATAATAATAATAATAATAATAATAATAATAAAGAGACCAGGAGAGGGAAACAGTGGTAGTGGGTAGCAAGAGTTGATAAGTATAGGTTACAGCTGAGGTCATCAAGTGCCAAAGGCCCAGGGATAGTGTAAATCCCATACAGACAGAATGCAGAGCGTGCAACCAACTTGTACCATGTACCATGGCTCTAGGCCATGGGCACAAAAATTAATTTCAGAGCAGTCTGGTTGGACAGTTTGAATGTACCGGTACAAAAAATATATTATGCTACTGCATTTCAAATTTATGAAGTTAGTACATCAAGTGCCACTATACGGTGGGTTCATGCTGGTAATCAACAATGGGCAGAATACATGCTGGTCAACAATTATTTGGTAATTTTGCAATGGTAACTACAGTATAAAATATTTAAACCATTGCAACTCTCATGCAATTAGATAATTGCCTTTAGGATAGAGACAGTTTTCAGCGATCATTCCTCCTCAAATTCATGGTTTAATTGTTGCATATATCATATATAATAGAATTTATGGAAGTCTTATCTTTTGATTACTCCAATGTAGTCTTGAGTTTGGGAACTCTGCTGTTTCTTTAATTAGGCACAGATTTTTTTTAAGTGATCAAGGAATATTGTAATAGTAATTATCTTGTTTTTTGTTGTTGTTTGTTTGTTTACAGGTCCAGTTCGTCTTCATTTACACATGAAGGCTTGTTCAGAGAGCTTCAGCTGCAAACCCAAAAAGCCATACTAATCCAATCTTTACCAATTATTTATTATAATATTTTAACTGCCACCATCTTGACTTTTCTCTCGTATCAAATAATTTACTGAGTGGGTGCGTTTTCACCAGAATATTTTATCATTTTCTTTTTTGATCACCATTTATGTGTGTTTTTCAAACTGCACTATAACATGGAACAATGCAATTAGCAACATTTTTATGTTGTTGGAAATTAATGGTGGAGAAAAGTTGCGCATAAAAATGCGCGGGTGAAATGTTTGTTTATAAACACTGCACGAGTCCCGTTACAGCAGGAAAAAAAAAATTGTATTTTTCTGTACCTTCGCCATATCTCTGGAGAGTGAGTGTTAGTGCACTGGAAGTTTTTGGTTCTTCGGAAGGTTTTTGCGTAGGATATTATTTCCTGTGCATATCCTCTGTGTCTTGCACGCTTACGAAAATATCCTTGTAGGGGGTGTGTTGGAGAAAGTCCCTTAAACTAGGATTGTATTTAAAAGTCTCATAATACTCCATTTCACTTTCAAAGAAAGTATCCGGCACCAATCATGCAACTCGACAAAGTTTTTCTTGTGAGGACTGTTCTACTGGCTTTCCTGTGGGTACTGCCAGCTCATGGTGAGTTCTCTCTTTCCTCAACTGCATGTCCAGATGGCTCAGGTACATATTGTTGCAAGACTTTCAAGTCACCTGCATGTTTTCTTGCCTTTATCTAGGTAATATAGGTACCTGGTGTACTGCTATATGCATACTATAGAACAGAGCTTGTGCATGACACCAATCTAGCTAGTTGTGCAGGTCAGTAGCTCAGACCTGTGCAACCGCTCCTTTCAAAATATATTCAGTCATTTGTTTTCTTGGCATCATTAGTTTTGCAGCATTTTGAGCTAGGCAATCGAAATATTGTATGTAGGACATGATTAGTTCTTTCCATCTCTCTGAAGTGGGAGGGAGTGGGTGTATCCCAGGCTGAGAATGTGATTAATCAATCTACTCTAGTTATCAGCTCTCTCTGCTTGGACTGGAGGAAAGTGTTAAATGGGTGCTACTACTGTGCTGTCCAGTGTGGGCCAATATTGTGGTTGCAGTGACAACTCATTTTTCCTTATAGTTGAGCAACTCTACTACAGTTAGCTAGAAGCCTACCAGTGTCAGCAAGTTAAATTTAGATTATGAACCATTAGCTAACTGCTGGTTCTATTCAAACTGCACATGCCCAGCAAGTGATGTAGGTCAGGTGCATGATACCAGCTACCATTGTTCTTTGTTTGGTCCTATCACTAAACTTAGACTGTCCATTTCTCACTACTCCTGCCATTCTTCTGGCTTGCTGATGAAAAAGCCACTGGAGAGTGAGGTGTCTGTGCAGTCATGTGATAGAGCTGTGGTCTAATTGTGGGTGGTGTGGTTTTAGTAGAGATTAGACTTACTTCAGTATCTCTCTCCCTTTGTGTGGTTTGTGGTATGTGTGGTCTACATGCCTATCACTTTTGAAGCCACTAGCCAAGGCTTTAGTAGTAGTTTGTATACATGCCTGGGTTGACCAAGACTATGGCAGCAGAGACTATTGGTTGGACAGAGGACTTTGTTAAGATGTTTTAGAGGAAATTTATTTTATAAGTCAATTTTACTTCATTCCATTTACATGTTCTCAACAGTAACACTACTGTATTATACTATTGGTTCAAAGCGCTTTGAAATCCAGTGAAGTCTAATGTTTGTTTTGGCTTAATCGTCAAATTTGAATCAAGCCATGCAAGTTGTCTTGGGTTTGTGTTGGGTTTGTGCTTCTCATGTGTACACGTGTTAGTATGTGTCATCCTGATGTGTCTATATTTAAGTGCAGGTAGAAGTGTATTGAATCGGAGGCTTGGTATTGATATAAAAGACCCCCTAGACAGTAAACAAGACACAAACAAAATTTAAATTGCAATTTTCGTTTTCTTTCTTCAGCTTTCAATGAATTCCGGGCATCAAGTTTTCCGTTTCCATTCTACTTTAAGGCAGGAGATGACATCATTTTGAACTGCTGGCTGCCAGAAGGTTATGCCTTCTCACACTGGACACGTCCCTCTGGTGAATTTGTCTCCACCACAACTAACCGCTTCCTCGTGAATGCAGTGGCACACACAGTATCTCTGACAGTCACAAATGCAGTCATCTCTGACGCAGGACAGTACAGCTGCAATGCACGTAAGATTGGCTGAGTGCATATCACCTATGCAGCCATTGTTACACGTGTGCATATATGTTGTATTTATCCATCTTGCAGGAATAGGAGCTCGCTCTGCATCCAGTCCTGTATCGGCCCATTACACTGAGCCCCTAGTAATCTTCTCCTCAAGTGTCAACGCTACAGTAGATGTGGGTGGAGCCTACAACTTCTCCTGCAATGCCAGTAACTACCTCCTGCTCCAGTGGATATTCCATGACCAGAACACTCCTTTCCCTAGAGTTGTGTCCAACACTTCTGATGGTAGGAGAGTCATCACACAAGACAATGAACTCCGCCTCTCCAACATCCGGTTTGAGGACGAGGGAACGTACGAGTGTAGACTCACTAACAACCTGGGGATGATTCCTCTCAAGAATAACGTCACGGTTATAGGTGAGATCCATACTAGAACAAGGTGATAAATATGTTTTGAGTTTGGCTGTGAACTAATTAGAGTGGCATGTAAACTTGCTATGGTTGGTTGGTGGTCAGGTTATGTTTATTGTTCTAGGCATGCTTTAAGGTTCCAGCCTAACGATGTGTGAGCTTGGAATGCCTATATAATTTTGTATGATAGTCCGAAAAGAAGTATTGTTTACTTCCTATTCAGGATCAGAGGAACATTAAAGTTTAGATTTAAAGCTGCAGATTGTGGTGTGAGATTATGTAATAATAAATAAATAAATAAAGGTTGTAGCATGCAGCATGTGATGTGCACGTGCCTTTCTGCTCAACTTGACTGCTCAACTTGACCACGAGTGACACTAATGTTTGGGTGAGTATTAGTGTTAATTGGTGTGAACGGTTAGCAAGTTGTGGTTAGCAATGTAAACTCAAAAAATGCACCATTGTACAACTCTTATTTGCAAGAAGACTTATATAGAATGGACATGCCCATTGCAGTGGGTTTAATCGTATTCACACTTACTTATTTATGTCACTTTCCTGCTATTGTTATAGCTCGTCCAGAAGTATACACAGACATTGTCTATCAGGAAGTGACGGAAAACAGTGATGCCACTCTTTCATGCACAACCACTGGAGTCCCTTTACCGACTATCATGTGGACAAACAGATTGGGTGACATACTTGAAAACTCAAGTAAGTAATATTCACTTGTGGATCATTATTATTACTATTATTAATTATTAATTATTATTATTATTATTGTTGTTATTATTGTTGTTATTAAGCCTCATTCAATGCTGTACTATTTGTACAGGTGTATGGAGTATATCTATTTCCAATGTGAATTCATCCGTAGTCACCAGTAGTCTTACCTTCCCTAAAGTACAGAGCGATCAGACAGGACCGTATACCTGCTGGGGCATCAATAAATATGACAACTCTTCTGCCACTATCAACCTTCGATTTCATGGTTAGTTTTCTAGTCTGCAAGTGTCTATATCATGGACAAGCGGCAATGATCTCATTTGGTATTTGGCGGATATCAGCTGATTGCCACTTTTTTAAAAATGCATTAGAGCAAGAAGCTGATTAAGAAGTTCAGATGGCCACTTATGCTCATTGGCTGTTGAATTACTGCTCAAAAGCATTGAATTCTAGCTAAAATGGCATTGAATTCTAGTAGCATCATAAATGGCCTTAATTTTGATTATTCATGGTAATGTCAGCTGGAAAATGGTATTCATCCTGATAGTATGACCACCTGGCTAAAAAACAGAAATCATCCCTTTTTTTTTTTTTTTTTTTTCTTTTTTTTTCTGTGATAGACACTCCAGAGCCTCCACAGAATGTGATGCTGGAACTGGTCAATCAGACTAACATTCGAGTCACATGGATAGCTCCCCCATCTTCTGTCAACACTTATACAGTATGTGGAAACAAATAAAACAGTTGCAATTTTTGCATGATAAAAAAAAAATTAAGGAATATTATTATTGTTTTTTAACTCCTGAAACATTTCTTATTTTAGATCATGTATCGCGTGCTTAATGGCAGTTCTGCAGGAGATGTATTCTCCATTAATGTGGATGCCTCCTTGGACACATCTGCTTTATTGCCTGGACTGAACAGGCTCACTAACTACAGTGTTCTCGTCTATGCTACCAACTCCCATGGAGCTAGCCCTAACAGTAATCTGGAGACCATTACAACATCAGCTGAAGGTATTGTCAGAAACTAGTTAAACCTAGTTGATGCGATAATTCCAGGAAATCGGAGCCTGAATAGTGAATCGCTTTTATAGGCAGTAATAACTTCCTTCTAGTAGCTTCCAGCTATAATAGTGGGGTGTCTTCTAGGAAATACATAGGTATGTAGCTGACTTATAACACTTTGAGCATGTTCTCAAGGGCATATCTTATTTCTGGGACAACCACTTCTGACATATCTAGTGTGAAGGGTAGATATATAAGGACTATACCCTTAAGCAAACAAGTAGCATTGTTTATTTGGTTAGCAGGCTTGAGGTCAAGTTGACCCTACCTGGTTCAACTGACAATGCCAGGAGTGGTTGGGGTCCAACAGGAAGTTCACTAGAAATCCCTCTCTCCCTGCCTCTGGCACCATCTGTTTACAAACAAAACCTTCATTGCCCCTGGGATATCTGATCCCTGACTGCCTATTATCCTGCGATTCTGTCTGTTATTCCTGTAGTTCCAAGCCAGCCGACAGCTGTGATCGTGTTGGATGTGGGTCCCACGTCCCTCCGTGTGGAGTGGCCTTTCTCCTCCCTCCCCCAGGATGACGGTGGGGCCACCATCGTGGGAATACGTATTACAGCTCTCAGGGTGCATGCCGGCGAACTTATTCCCGAAGTTAGTGAGACACCCAACCTTGAAGATGGATTCGTAATTCTTGAGGGACTGACAGATTCATCTTCCTATAAGATCATGATGGAGTTTGCCAATAGCATTGGTAAGATACACTTCTAGTCTTTGTTTAAATAG
>WLWI01004113.1_pt1 | contig 12379 bp, 9 predicted proteins | sample 6701501 | NCBI WGS metagenome assembly WLWI01 (sample SAMN12718690, study PRJNA515312) | sponge metagenome | isolation source: marine sponge | host: Mycale hentscheli | place: New Zealand: South Island, Marlborough, Capsize Point | collected 2014-11-01
ACAATACAAGTACATTTTAAAGAGCACTGTTATATTAGTTAAAACTTTTGTGCTGAGAACATTACAAATATTGCTCTCTAAATATCTATTGAGATAATTGTTTCAGTTGGCTGGGTAGAAGATTTTTTGTCTGCCTTTTCAAAATCATCTACATCAAATGGCAATGCAAAAAAATATTATATGATGTTAAGTTTGCTTTGAGTACTTTTTTAGCATTATATTATATACTTCTCATTAGCAAGCAAATAAATACAAGTTACAGTGACATGATATGTTGTAATAAATGAAATATATCTAATTAACATTATGAACTTATAGATCTACCAAAGAATGGTCTGTATTTCACTTTAAGTGGTGAAATATATTGTGATGGAAATACAATTCTTATAGAGAACATAGGCAATGATACAAGACGTGACCTCCTTGGAAATGCTCTTGTGTGTAATACTTCTTATGTGAACAACAATTGCTGCAGAAAAAGTGATACTAATAACAATAGTGGTCCCATTGGTGACTGGTATTATCCAAGCAATTCTAAAGTAATCGCAAATCAAGACAGCACTGAAAACAACACATTTGTTCGTATAGGATTTGCAAGAGAAGTAAGATTAGTTAAAAAAGGTAATGTTTTTGGACCATTGGGAGTTTATACTTGCAGAGTTCCCAATAGCGATGGAATTATTGAAGAAGCTCAAATTAATATTTCATCAAGTAAGTAATGATCAAATTTATTAAAATTGACTTATTATCATTACCATTGATGAGCAATCTATATGAAAGTATAGATAGTGAGGATAATCAACTTTTATAATTAAAAGTATAGTATATAGAACTATATAATATAATGCTAAATTTATCTTGTGTTGTCACTGTAGAGTTTCTGTTAGTTTTGTTGCATTAGTATGCTTTTAATCATCAGTTAGTTACAGTATAAATGATGATGTCATCACTCAAGGTCCTTCAAATAATATGAAACTTTAAATTTTCAAAAAGTTATCACCTTAGTTTCTTGTAATTTAACACTGGTTCAAAATATATCTGGCACTTGCTCTTGTGTATTATTTTTATAGGGAATAATCCAAAATCTACAGTTTCTGCTTCAATTGCTATTTCAACTCAAAGTAATAGCTTCACTTCCCAGGATACGGAAGTAAACGTTGAAGATGATATAATGTCAACCACAAGTAGAAGTGTACTTTACTATACAACAAAACTTACTAATTCCACTAATACAGCAGTAATTGTTGCCAGTTCAATAACAATTGTTATGGTAGTGATTTTCATTTTAATAGTTATTGTACTAACTGTAAGTCTTCGGACAAAATTATGTCAAATATATGCAGATAATAAAGGCCAAAATAATAGCAGTGCAGAAATTCACAAAGTTTCCTGTGATGAAAATACTTCTAGACTGTACTCAGTAGTTGACAGAAGTAAGAAAAAGGAAACAAAATTAAGAGATGATATATTTAACCCCTCGAATATAACTGAAATGTATGCCACAGTAGATAAAAAAGCAAAAGGGAAAATAAAGCCACAATATTCAGCAGGAAGTGGTTCGACAGTAACTGATCTCTATGCAGTAGTAGATAAAAAAGCCAAAAGAAAGCCAACAGGAAAAGCAGCTAACTCTACTTCTGGTAATATATCTGACATGTATACAATGGTTGACAAGAGAAAAAAGACAAATAAAACATCAGAAGAATCAGAACAAAGTGTGCAAGGAAACACATTCAGTAAATAGATACAATTGCTACTTGAAAATTGAGAGATGTATTGACTGTAAACATCAAGTTTTTTGACTTTTTTTCAGTTATTGTTCTTGTGTTTGCAGAATTTTATTCAATTCTTTTCCATTGAACATTATATACATTTTATAGAGAAATTATAAATTGGACTTTTGCGTACTCTTATTAAATTTGTTCACTATTCTTACTCAACTATCCTAATTAATAATTTTCCTCATCATCGTTGTTGTTAATTAAGTGTTGAAGCGAAAGATTAATGCTCATGTGATACCTGAATAGCAAGATTAAGACCATCCTATCAACATCTTGTGACAATTGTTTTTGTTTCTATTGGCCAGTAAAGTAACAACATAAACAAAACATTACTTTGCTATGTAGAGTGAAATGTTATTAATTCTATCTAGTAAACAAAAAAAACTTAAAGACTCTAAGACAACACGTTATCACTAAGTGAATTATAATATTTACTTTACTGGCCAATAGAAACAAAAACAATTGTTACAAGATGTTGATAGGAGGATGGTCATATGCGTGTACATCACATGCTGAAAATGCATAAGTTGGTATTATTTTATTCAACTGTACTAATGGTTTTAAACTTTGTGCTGCTTTGATTCCAAAGTTACCTAGAAATACACTTAAACACATTAACGAAAAGCATTGATATTATGACTGTCATAGACAGTCTGCCCATAGATGGCTACCCACATAGCTATTGTAATGACCAATCAAAGGTTTAATCATACCATTCACACAAAACTAGCTATATAATAGCTAATGATAGTTGATAGCATAACTATCCAACTATAACTTGGTAAATTTCAGCGTATAAACTACATTTTTGCATTATATATTGTTACTGTAATCCTCTCTGACATGCAAAGTGTTGGACCGTGAAATATTAATATTGTTTTTTACATTGTCTGGATAAAAGAAAATTTTATCTACCTTTTCAGCACATTTGTATGAAATGAAATAAAAAAAAAGGATATTAAGTATTCCTTCAAGATATTTATAAAGCTCCATTAGGAAACTATTGGGATTAAGTGTCACACTTCTAACAGTCTCAGAAAAGTTTCTGCCTTCAGGGCTTTTCTTAGGGCTAGCATATCCTTTTCTTGCTTTCTCTACTTTTTAATGATCACAATGCTTGTTTAGCCAACTTTTAACAAACTTCTGCTAAAGCCAATTAAGCCGAATGCTTTAAATTTAACGGGGGGCACCCTAGCAGGAAGAAAACAAATACATTAATTACATTCCAATTGGACGAAACGTTGTAGGGATTGTGACCGTACCCTTTCATGGTGCCCTACTTAAGTGGGATGGATACTTTGCCTTCATGGTAGACTGAATAGGGAAAAAGGTATTGGCGTATGCATGGTCTTAACTCCAAAATAGCTCACTAAACTGAGAAACTAAGTTACTCAATTGCAGCACTATAATAAGTGGCGGCATGATACTAGTCAAAGTGGTATAAGTAAGAATAACGATATGAGCCTTTATCAGTCTTTTCTTTGAGCTTACAAGTATAGTCATTTTCAGCTGAAATAATTATAATAATAGAAAATTTTTCTCTTTTTAACAACCAATATTATTAATTATAACTTCACCCGACGTTTTGACTTCTTGCTGAAGTCCTCTTCAGGGGTCAACTTCAGCAAGAAGTCAAAATGTCGGGTTAAGTTATGATTAAAAATATTGACTGTATCATGTTTTCAATTTAAAGTTGTTGCATAGTTAAAAAATTTCCTGATATGTCGCTATGATAGTAAAAGTGAAGGGTGGTGTTTGAATGTTATAAATGAATAAAAATGCTGCAAAACATAGTAAATAAACTGCAACATGGGGATGTAGTATGAGATAGTTTACTTGAAACATAGTATTACAATATTGCTGTAATGGGATTAGCAGTGTTGTTTTACAGGCTACACATTCACTGGCACATCCAACTAATGCAATTATTGAGTCTATTCTAATTATAGTCTACTCCTTTAATAAAGTACACTTCAGGCTGCAACATGACTAGGCAATAGTGCACAACAACCTGAAAGATATTACTCCAGCATGGAAAGCTAATTTGAATGACTTACTTATTAAATGAGTTAGAGTAGTGCCCCTATAACTAAAGCTAACTAGCAAAATAACTTGCTTAATCAAGACTTTAGCCACCATAGCTTCAAACTTGCAGGCTAGTGGCTTGGTTTCTGGTGAGATGGTGAATTCTGTCCCCTCTCATAAGTGTCTCCTGGGTCACTATTCAATAGTGAATACTGTCTTCTCTCTCTGTGCATCCCTTGCATACCGTGTGCATATGTTGAAGATGAGCCCTGATTGCATAGCATTTATCTCCTACAATATCATGCAGTATTAATGCATTAGCTATAATTATAAGGTGATGAACAACAATTTTTTTTTATCAATAGTAGTACTTCCATTTTTTTTTTAATAGTGCCAGAAATATCTGCCTCACTTATTGTTCTAAATCTCAAAAAATGGATATTGACTAAACCAAAAAATTAAAACTAACAGGTGAGATTTAGTGGAAGCAGTGTGTAGTGTAGTTTTAGTAATGAAGTTTAGTTATAGCTATAGCTGTAGTTAATTTACCATACTCAAATTTAGATATTGTCAGCTATAAACTTTTTTTCAAATTTAGTTATGATCGCAGTTTTATTTTTCCAATTTTGTTATATTTTCTACATAGTTATTTTACAAATGCCCTTACTCATCCGTCATAATAAAAGCCAAGGACGGGCGACGGGGGACTAGCCATGATAAGCCAGGTTAGAGGAAGATGAGGGGAGGGGACATTATGCACCGTGGACAACATTCAAACTCCAACAATAAGTTATAATCGACATTAAAGTTTTGCGCAAGTCCATAAAAAATGCGCTCCGGACAATTTTTAACGAACTCCAGAGAATTCAGAACGAGCTCCAGAGAATTCAGAACGAGCTCCAGCTCCTTCTGCTGAGTGAAACTTGTCAAAGAGAAGGAACAAAAATGGAGTTGGGTAATAATTTCATCATTGTTGTAGTGTCCATGGCTATGCTTTTGTGCTTTAAAAGTGAGTTTATAGTAGTACAGTAGGCTGTATTTTGTTCACCATGTCAATTTACTTGTGATACTGCACTACAGAGCCTCAGGTAGTAGGAGCAGGTTCTTGTTTAACATGCTGCAACAGTACAGGAACTTCCTGTACTGGCTCTCAGCTTACCTGCTACTGTGATATCGTATGCCAGCAATACAATGATTGCTGTCCTGATTTTGGCCAATATTGTATTTTAGGTAAGATCTTAGGGAGGCACAATTTGATTTACATCGTAAATACTATTTTATTATGGCTACATTCAATTCCAAGCACACAATATAAAACTATCTCCCGTGCATTAGAACTTGTGATAGAGAAATGTACTCCTCACACTGACACAATAGACATAGGATAGTACTTAAGTTCTGACCTTATATTTCAGTTGTTGCCAAGAAATTGAATACAGGACCCCTGGTTTTAACCACCATTGCTCTAGCCCATGAACTACAGCACACAACATCCAAATCTTCCATATTATACCTTTATATTACAGGGGAGGATCCAGGGGGGCTGAGGGGGCCAGGCCCCCACCCTCAGAACTAAGTTTATAGAAAATTATAATGTACAAGGGTACCAATACAGGCAACTTAGTTTATACATGCTAATTTATGCTCTTCATTTATAAATAAATATCCAAATTATTTACAATTTTCATTAAATTTCATAATTTGACCTAAATATATTTGGGTCCCTCCCCGTTATTAGTACTGGAATTGCCCATGTACTGCTGAGTAGTAGTACCGAGTGCAGCAGTCTTGTAATCAACAGATCACAGATTATGTGCCATCAGAACATCTTCAGTGTTGACCAGAAACACCTCCCCCTCCGGAAAGGAACTGCAGCAATTAGTACTACTCAACAGTATAAAGGTATAATGTGAAAGTCTTGAAATATTATGGGTTGTTGTAGTGCAGTGGTTAGAGCATGGAAACGAAAGCCAGATGTCCTAAATTCGACTTCCAGGCCAAAACTGAGATTTTTCACATTGATCTTTGCTTTTTCTTAAATCCCTTTGTTTATACATACATTTAATTGTGATTTAAAATATTCTGCACTGTGAATAAAATTTTACTTAAAAGTTGATTTAAAATACTCTGCACTGTAAACATAGGTTTTGTCAGTGCTTGTTGGTATTGTATACAAGTAAATATTATTTTATGTCTCTAAGAAAACACATGAGACCCAAGCTGAATGTATTTATTTACCATTCTGTATAAACAAAACTTGTTTGCAAACAGTTGACAAGGTCATAGTCAACAGAGTATATGGTTACATCCAATGAAGTATACTGCATATTGATTTTAATCATACATGTGAAAACGTATGTATTCATTGCTACACTTTTTCCACCAATATTTTATTTAAAAAGAAAAGTGCTCTCTCACCATACAACTAAAATATGTCCCTACCTAGTGTCATGCTTTGCGATATTATATAAAAGCTCCTAAATATACATTTCACAAACAACAGTAATGTTACAATCCAAACAATTAAAATATATATGTACTTTCCATGGCAAGCTGTGTATAACAGAAGTTCACATTAAAATGCAACAATTTTCAAAGTTCTGTTATACACCATTGTGAAATGTGAGACATATTTTAATATTTTTGTTCTTAGATGCAATACTATACAGTTACATCACACAGTATGACTGCTTTCAGTTCTCAGACAAAGGAGTTTGTTCTGTCAACACACTAGCACTGAACAATAAAATTAGGTTATAATTTTGTGTATTTTATGCGGATTCATTAGCTAATACACTAAAATTCTAAAGTAACAAAGTATCTCACATAAAGAATTAAGTTTATGATTTAACATTTTTATACATTATGATTTTTAAGTAGGTCACTCTTGGCTAAAACCAGGGGTCCTGGTTTGATTCCTTGACAACAACTGAAATTTTACACACTTTACCGACCTTTGCTTTTCTTTTGATTCCTTTGATTGAAAAATGTTCGCTTTATATTTATTGTGTTTGCAGACCATGACCTTGGCAACATAACATTCAGCTGAATGGGATGCAGTTTTGTTAAAATCTGCAGCTAATACAATTTTTGGCTATTGTTATTGACGAGACATTTTACACATTAGTTAGTTTACAGAAATCAAATACATGTACAATTGGAAGAAATAATCCATACAGTGATTCAGTTATTCTCAGCTGAAATAATTTTCTTTTATAATCCATATTAAGAATATTCTTCTTTTCAATTTAGTGTTATATTAATGCTTTGAATTTTTAATAATTTCTAGAGAACTTCTTCAATTTTAGACTTACTCAATTTTTGAGCCAGTTTTTACAGATGGGCATAATCAGCACACTATATCTTTGTTTTTTGCGACACTTCTGAATGAAAATAATCATTCATACATTATAGTTTTAGTTGGGACAGGTATCATGATTTGCATTCTGTTTGTCATAATAATATGGTGATCGCATTAGCAGTGGTATTTATGTTAACAATTCACATGATGTTTTTAGTCACAAAAGAGTTTGAATTTACTTAAAATATAATTCACTTTATACATAATAGTCAGGAAGCCATCCTGACAGCGACAACTCATATATTATTCAGTCATTCTCGGCTGAAATAATTATAATAATAGAAAAATTTTCTCTTTTTAATAGTCAATATTGTTAATTATAACTTAACCCAATCTTTCCACTTAGTTATTATTAACACTATTGGCTGTTAAGAAGAGAAAATTTTGCTATTATTATAATAACTATAATTGTGTATTTTATATCATTGCACATTCTTATGTTAGATACTGCACAATGCTTTTATGTTAATAATAGCAAATTTTGTCGCTCTAACAGCTAATAATATTGTTAATTAAAACCTAACCCGACATTTGGACTTCTTGCCGAAGTCTTCTGCTGGGGTCAACTTACATTGGGTTAAGTATTAATTAACAATAATAGTGGCTGTTAGAATGAGAAAATTTGATATTATTAAAATTATTTCAGCTGAGAATGACTGAATCGTTGTTTTTATGTTGTTACTCAGGCAGATCAATTCAAGCATCAACTGCTCGGTTGCTTTAGTTCGTTCGATATTAACCCATAGCAGAAGGTATTCACAAATTTGTGACAGGCTTAACGGTATATACTGAGGATGGGAGTAACAAATCCATGACTATTAATGTACGTTAATGAAATACGGTTGTCACAAATTTGTGATGGGCTTTGTTCAAGCTCCACTTGTCTGCTAACTGTTCATGTAACACGCAATTCTACATATAAAAGAAATAACTCTGTTAAGTACTTATCGTAAGAACAGCAAAGTGTGAGGATGACGGCCATAATCACAATTATTGTGTTAGTTTTACAGATGAAAGTATTCATGGATTTGAAGTTCACAATAATAGGAAGCATTTCCACTATAAGTAGTAGTGAAAACACCATGCTAGAATGTGAGGGGTGCATTCCATTAATTATCGGCAGTACAGGAAGTGTGTGTGGCTAAGACACTAAAAGTAGACACACGTCCAGCCAGAGTAGTGGGCCAGAGCACTTGAAGACCAACAAAACTGCTGTGATGAAGGCAGAGGTAGAAATAGGAGATAGTGGAACATGCAAGTCAATAGTATCACCAGAATTGCTAAAAATAACAAATGAAAAAGTGACATAAGGTAAACTCTAGTTTTGCTTCAGAGAATACAGTACAGCATGAACAAAATTATCATTTTAGCTTTGACATGGTACATACACTATCTAAGCATTGAAAACAAACCTAAATTAGTTATTGCTTCTGTAATTATGTTTACAAGAATAACTATAGTATGTCCAAGTTGAGTTGGCCCCAAGAAAAACTTGAACAACTTTATAACGGAAGCAGCTACGCATCCAGGGTTTGCCCTATTAGAAGGCACGCACCAAAGAGGTTAAGAATTTCCTCAGTAAACTCCAAAATTGGAGGGAAAGTGCTATTCCAAAACTGAATACAACAGTCTATGGGAATAGAAAAAAAACACAACTTTCCCGCTCTATGCGTGCCGAATTTTGTCACTCGGTTCGGGGCAATCGATCACGTGTCAAGTTTTCAATGTGCATGTAGCTAGACAACAAACTTATCCTTATCCGGTGAGTACTTTCTAGCATTGTATTCCACTACTAGTGTATGTTATGAGTGCCAAAGAATCTTTAGTTGTTGCTTCTAGGATACAGGTAAGTCTACTCTGCTCAGCTCTTATGAAAATGCACATCATTGTTGACACACAAGCATGCACTAAATCACTCCTATCACTGAAATAATCCCCTTGATCACAGCTAAGATTGAGTCTTTTGTTCCCATTTCGATTTTTCCTTAATATCTTTTATTATTATACTTGAAAACCAGACAATGATAATATATTTTCCTTACATGCACTAATAAAATAATTTTGTATTCTGCTGCCAAGATAATACATTTGTAGATTTTGCAGTCAATGAAATACTTGCACATACTTGTTTCATATACGTTGTGATACAGGTCAACCTTCACATGGATTATTTTTTTATTTAAGGGGTGTCATTATGCTTCCTGGTGAATCAATTGATATAAATGATATTGGTAATGATACTGGTCCCCGTAATGGTAGACTAACAGACCTTGTGTGTGACACTACAAATATCAATATTCATTGCTGCAGAAGAAGGGATAATAATTATGAGCAACCCCTTGGAAATTGGCTCTATCCAAACAATTCCATGGTGGTTAAAAATAACGAAGACAGCATTAGCAATGATATATTTGTTCGCATTGGATACTTGAGACAAGTGAGATTAGTCAAACGAGGAAATGTTAATGGACCTCTGGGGAAATATACATGTGAAGTTCCTGATATGAATGGAACCATCCATCGAGCTAGTATATACATTACATCAAGTAAAGATGATTCTATTATACATAGCTCGAATTAATATTATTATTATGATAATTTAATATTTATTATAAACTTAAGTTGTGTTGATAACATTAAAAGCTCATTAGCTCCCACTGTTGCTTTTTTTAAGAAAATTAAGATGTTTGCAATTAAGCTAATTAAAAAATTGCAGACAATCTATATTCTTGCCAATATGTTCAAAAATTATTTATTTAATATAACTGGTTGACAATTATATAATTCTTTATGAGAATTCAGAATTCAACTAATCGCTGCCACCAAAAAATCTTATTTTAAATTTGTAGGTATCATTACAAAATGTCACAACAAGCACTAGCGTTAGTGCTAATATTATAAATGAAATTGATGAAATATTCTTCATATCAACTACAGGTGCCAGTAACATAAGTAGAGAAAATGTGTCTTTTGTAATATCTACTACAAAATACTCAATTTCAGGTTAATGACGAATTCTTAAATAAAAAATGCTTGGAGCTTTATAATTGTTATGATTCAATATTATTATATTTATATTATATTTCTGCTTCTTGCTATGTGTGTCATAGATATAAAAATGTATTTTATGTCACTGTGAGTAAGTATACTATTTATTGAATAGATTGGCTTTGTACTAAAAATTGTTTAAATCCTCCTTATTGCATCTACAATGCATAACACATATCTATCTGAGCCACTATTTTTTTAATGGCAATATAATTGATACACATGACTGAGGGGTTAAAATTATTTGCTATAACACTCCTTTTTATACTCAGAAGGACCTAAGTAATATAATTGTAATTCTTTCTTGTGCATTGATGTACATTTTTGTCAAATGATCATAAAATTCAATAGTTAAAATTGGTTACAAATATCTGTTTAAAGCAGAAAACTATCAGATATTCAGATGACTTTTAACAATTATAAGTTTATAATCTTTATTCATTGGTTAGAGCGTACACATATTGACTAATGCTGAATGCTAATTTGACTGACATAAAAAATCAGCCTTTCAGCCTCAAGTTGCTCAATTGTTGAATTGATTTCAATGCTTCTTATTTTTTTTAAGTGCTTGAAGTTGAAACCTAAAATTATTTTTAAATAAGCTGCATGAACCAAGATTCTTTTATAATGATATAATCATGAGTTAGAGTGTAATATGGTGAGATTTTTGTTCATTTACCTTTCGCTCATGAGAAGTAAGCCTCCTTAGAGTCAAGTAGTTGCCATATCACTCCTATGAGTGTCAGAAGTGGTTTATTCTATACTTCTTCACTGCAGTAGTTTGTACAAGGGTTGTTAATACAACTTGTAAAGTGGGCTATGTTAGTAAGGGCTGTCCCACACACCCAAGCTGACATTTTAGCAGCTGCTTTGACCAGGTTAGACAGTTCTGTAGGGAAGTGTAGCTGGGGAACCTGTAATGCTGGGGTTGCTATTGACTCCAGTGTATTTGAGGGTAAGGAGTTTTCAATACAACTTGAGAACACCCTTGATTGTTAATAAGTTCTCTCATAATAGCACTGAAAAGATATCTAGCATAAAATGAAATACTCAACACTATGAATTTTTTTTGATAATTCTGTGTTTACTTTGGACCTACAGCTATAGCTATTTGTATTAAAATCTCATTAATGTATTGTATCACCATATACTGTATTTTTGTGTTAGGCTCTGAAGAAAATACAGGTGGGATTATCAGTGGAATAGTAATACTAATCATCTTGATTGCAGTTCTTATTTCGATTATTATTTCGATACTAATTTACAAAAAGTATGTTTATTTCTTATTAATATATATAATTATATACATATGTAAGAATGTCAACTGTATAAAAGTTCTGAGTTGTATGCAGTGTATTGCAGCAAATATTTTCTTAATGTTGTTTCGTAGTATTAATATTAGGACTAGAACTGATTAAAGTTACATGTGTAATTCTAAGGTTAATTATATTAATTAACATAATATTGCACGTATTCTTATGTTAGAAAGTATTCCAATAGTGCAATTTCAGTTAGTAGACAAAACATGGATAAAAACAATTCTTTGGAGGAAATTGAATGCAACGAAAGAAGATATACCAAATCCGAGGAGATGATCGTGACCAACAACGTAGCTTATGGAGAGATTTCAACAAGAAATCAACAATTGAATAATGACACGTTTACAGCTTATGAAAGTATAACCAATTAGTAAATTTTCAAATAGTGACATACTTTTTATCGCATGTTTATTATTTGTCAAAAGTTTAATGCATTTTTGACTTTCAGATTTGCATTGTTTATAAATATAAAAGAATACATATTATTGTTTGTACAATTTGTGTTGAATCTGAGCAGACAGATATTATTTTTCGCTTTTTCTAGTTTTGAATTGATGATTAAACATGTTACTATATGAATAAATCTATATTATTTACTGGATGAAAGTAGCATTTTTTAATAGTATTGCTGAAAATATTAAAAAACAAGGGGTTCAATAGAATTTCTATTGAAGCAGCGCATTTTGTGTTTATATAAGATATTATGCAATTATTTTTTGATTTATGGTTGAATAAGCTGTGCAAGTGGGCATTAATCTGCACAGAACACCTAATGTTTAACCACATGAATCATAGTACAGTAGAACCTGTCTTATCTGGGTGCCTTGGTTTTAGGGGTGTCCATA
>WLWI01004114.1_pt1 | contig 12377 bp, 7 predicted proteins | sample 6701501 | NCBI WGS metagenome assembly WLWI01 (sample SAMN12718690, study PRJNA515312) | sponge metagenome | isolation source: marine sponge | host: Mycale hentscheli | place: New Zealand: South Island, Marlborough, Capsize Point | collected 2014-11-01
GTCTTCTTCTGGGACTCCTTCTTCTGGACCTGAGACGACTTGCTCCCTGCAGACTGAGGTGCTTGGAATGGAAGGGTGTGGCTGAGAGGTTCGACGAATTTCACTAACTGATCTAGGTCAGGAATGTTTTCCTTGCCGGCCATATACTTGGTCCACTCCTTAGAGAGCTCATCATTGAAGTTGAAGACTGCCAGTTGAACCATGACCTGAGAGAGCTGGGCCATGACCGTACTGTTCTACTTGAGTCTTGAGAGCTGGGTCCAGCATAGCTTCCCGGAGCAGACTGACTTTGTCAGCATCTGAAGTGATATCCGGTCTACCGTTGATCATGTCCATGAATCTCTGATCAAATCCATGAAAGTCTCGTATCTCTCCAGAGAAGGTCGGAGGCTTCAACTGAAGAATAGTAGCATGGGACCTGGCAGTCGTGACCGGTACAGCTGCAGCCTCTATCCTAGGAACAGCTGGGGCAGGGGACTTCAATAGGTGTGTCCTGACTTCTTCTAGTCCACCGACTGCTTTGTCGAGTAGTGACTGAAACACTGGGATTTTCCGAAGGGAACGCATCTGGGACACTACTTGGTCTAGTTCCTTTGAGATGGTCCTACCCTCTGTCAGATAGTCTGTAGTGGTGATAGCTGACGTGCCAACCAGGTTTCCAGCGAAGTCATGATGCGCTTGTAGCTGGTGAGCACAGCCTGCTGCCAGAGAGTCCTACTTATTGTGTTGATGTAGGACTCATAGAGTGCCTCCTTGTCCGCATTAGCCTCTATTTCCTTTTCCAGGTCTGCATCAGAAGTACCTGCCGTTGTGAGGGCCTCGCAGTATGCAGCTGAAGCTTGACGATGTTCCTTTGCCAGTTCCTCTATGGTAGTGAGCTGGATTCTCAAATCGTGGGAGTCCAAGTCCTGAAGTTCCTCTTCCAGTAGCTTGTCAACTACTTTCAGAATCCTGGTCAGACGTCCTCTGATTGTCGACCTTTTATTCTTGAACTGTGCAGGATCTGCCATGACTATAGTTCGACGACACGACTGAAGGTATCTGGTTAAGGGTCTGTGAGTCCAGGCAGGGAAGTCCAAAACAAGGTAAAGGGTCGGCTGAGTCCCGAGCAACCTTCACAGTTGGTAAAGGGTCACAAGGTCTGCAGGCAACCTTTATTGGAGGGAAGTGGTCTGGAAAGGGGTCGATACAGCACCGAACACCTTCAACCGGTAGGTAAGGGGCCACAGGAGAGTGGCTCCTGACTGAAGAGGAAGAAGATGGCGTCCGATGGCCAGCCACGTGTAGTGCTCTCCAAATATAACAACGCAAGCAGTCGGCGGAAGCCCTGGTCTGACTTCACAAACTCGGCTGCCGCTGTTCAGTTAGCTAACTGAGGTCAATTCTGACAAGAACGAACGCTCGCCACAATTCGAAAGCTAAGTGTCTGAGCCGCTGGTTCCTTCTCACCTTCACAGACAAGCGTATCCGGCTCGAAAAACCATGACCATGGGTTGTAAATCCACAGACTAAGTAGTAATTCTAGTTTAGCTAGGCTAGTCGAAGGGCCGGAGCTACTCGCCCTCCGCTCACACTCACTCGAAACTTCACTCTTTTATTTATGCGAGTAACTGAATTAAACCTGCGAAGCACAAGTATTAAAGAAAAGAATAAAACGTAAGTGACAATGACATAGAACGAATAATGAGATGAAGGTAAGTTCGAGAACTGAGGTAAGCATACGATGTGATATGCATACAGTTAGTAATGTTCTGTTGTTCAGGCGAAGACCTGGACAGCAATAATGATACTTATATTGGGTAAGCGAGCAAAACAAGGGGTGAATAATAACGGAAAATCAGGTATGCATTATATAATACTTACATTATTTAGTACATATTTTTATTTATTTATTTCACCGATCAATCAGAGTGTGTGCAATGAAATAACCAGAGTACAAGAGTCTTGCTTTCCTAACACAGCTATCTGAAGTGCCCACACTTGACTGCCTTACAGGGCTCCTCTGAAAGGTTCTAAAAGAACTAAAAAGTTCCGCAGACTGGAATTTTTAAAGAGACATTCTAACTGAGGGAAACCAGGCATTCTACTTGGTATAGCTACAGCTGGTAATTTAGTGATATGAAACTCATAACAACTAAATGACAAAACTGACTAATAGAACAGAACTTATTATCCTACATACAGTATAGACTCCTTGCTATGTAGAATACATGGAGGTATAACCTCCTAATGTAGAACTGAACTAGACACAGCTGATGCCAATGCCACTGAAGGTCATACATGTAGATTACACAAAATAAAGTTAGCTGAAATAATAGACATCTTCCAACAGAACAGTCACAGGATCACGTGTTAATTTTACTGCACTAGTCACTCCTTGTTACTGCAATATTGATTAAATCGGCAATTTCTTTGGGCGGCACAAATTCACTTAGGGGAAAATCACAGGCTATATTGCGTAAGATCGGCCTTCAGAAAATTGCCAGAGATTGCCAGAATATGACTACTCACTAAGATTGTCAACATCTTGCGATAGTACTGGTCTCATATACAGTGACATCTGATTACATTACTTGAGGTACACATTTACATGTATATTTGTGACCGTCTACGGGAAAACCGGGCACAACGCGGCGTGCGTAAATATTGAGAAAAGATAGATCGATTTCTTAAAAATGTATTGTTTCAAGCCGACGGAAGGGAACGGTTAGGTCTATTATAGTGGGAACGACTTAAGCTACGATGATAAAACTTGGAGAGCTCAATATCTGGACGCCGACAACTCTGTTAGTGCACAAACATTTTTTTCGAAGGGTCCCGCGTTGTGCCCGGTTTTCCTGTCGACGGTCACATTTAATGTCACACAAACACTTGTGTCCTAGGTGACCACAACAAGCTAGCCAGAGCCACTAATTGCTCTGAGTGTTGGTGATCTGTACATTCTAGTAATGTAGACCTTATATTTCAAACACACTCTAGAGAACACTCACCTTGCCATCATTACAGCAGTGTCAGATAACTCTATGATCAAATGTTGACACTTCTTGAGCCATCATTCACAGCTGGTCTAAGTCAGAGACATTGAAAGCAGCTTCACCCACTCCATCACACTACAAATAAGAGCAATAGAAAAACAAAACACACTGAAGTGAATAAATGTAATCATGAAATTCAACTTATACTCTGCAAGCTAATCCCACCAAGAAATTGTTAGAAACAGTTAGAGAGGTATAGTCTCTTAAAAATATTCACTAACACAGCGGTTCTGGATCTCTAGATTGGTCAGTTGTAACACAACAAGAGGTAGGGCCATCCATGAACACATAGTATAATGCAGAAATAGAACAGTCAAGACAGTGTGGTAAAACAACAACAAAACAGCAACAACAACAACATTAATTTGAGAGGTTAGCCACAGGGAAGAAACCTCAGCTCTATCTAAATGATAGACCTTATAATAAAACAATTTCATTATCCTAAATTAGATAAAATTAGCGGAAGATATAGAAAATGCAACAGTTGCAAAACCCGATGTGTGGACAGAGCATATTTCACATGGGCCTCAATTTGGTGGACCAGCATAAAGAAAAAAATTGCACTCATTGAAAATATCATATAAGAAATTGAACATCCAAAATGATTCAATTATAGAAGAAAAAACAAACATTCCTACACAGGAAACCAGTTGCACACACAGGCATACCTACTAATGAATGACAGGATTCAGTTTTGATCAATACTCATTCACTGATTAAAAATATTAGGTATCACAAGTTATGACTATGAAGTGATGGTAAAATAACTTAATTAAGTATTTCATAAAGATTCATTATTACTACATACATAAAAATATACAGCTTCACACTAAATTATATTTATTTTTAATTTCCATAGTATCTGCAATAATAGTTAAAAAAAGTTGAGCCATCATCAGTGACTTTTTAATCCTTTGGATGCTGTAACTGCATATGGGTGAGAACAGGTTTGCATTCTCTGAATTCAAAAAAAAATTCCATTTGGATTAAACTGTCATTTTTTTTTTATACGTAAATTAGGCTTTGTACTTCCTGTTAAAAAAATATTGAGGGGAGGGGGGGATTTTATTAGTTACAGTGGCTGAGTGTTTACTGCCACACTTGTAATAACAAAAAATCTGAACCTACCGGTATTAGTAAACCAAGGTATCAAGTCTCTGGGCCAGCAAGCCTACCAAAGTTTGTGATATACATGTAGTTGATACCTTTACCACAGTTTGACCCCCATGGTTTGTACTTACCTGTAGAGGTTTTGTACTTGTAGGCCTTTTCTACTGTGTTACCTGCTAGCTGCCTGCTCTATAGCCCTGGAAGTATTTCTATTATTTACACTAAGCAGCCGCAACTAGCACTGGTGGTGTTGTTTTTTTTTTGTCATGGCTACCTCTGAAGTACCTTCATTGAAGCCGATACTGTTCAAGAACTAGTTTTTCTTTCGGCAAACCTTCAATTATACTTGTATAATATTGTAGTGTTAAAACTTCTAATACCTAGGTACATCGAAAATACCTTATCTGAGGTATTATTTAAGCAATACCTCACCTCCTTACCTGATGACAACATGGAAGATGTATATGGATAAGAAAACCAAAACGAAACAGGCTTTGACTTTGTTCATATTCAGTTATTGAATGTGCTTCATTATTACCTTTCATAATGTTTTCAGTAGGTAACATATTAGAATTTAATAGTACAGTGTGTAAATGGCCCATTCAAAAATGTATGGGGAAAATAAGCTGTTTAATTGAAACCGCATGGGGAAAGTGAAATAGTGCGTAACTACGTGAAATAGCACAGTAGCTAAGTGAAATAGTACCGATAAGTGTGCATGCGTGCAGCATTAACCTTGAAAATGTACAGTTTGAGAGATTCTAGTTGGAGACAATGTCATTCTGTACCACAGAAGCTCTACCCGTATTAGACGGAATAACTTCAACATTTTAGGAGTTGTAGGCTGAAAACAAAATTCCAGAGGAAGCTAATCCTGAAATACGAAGATAGTGAGTGACTGATACAGTGTAGCTACAAGTGCAAATGATTAAAAATAAAATTAAAAAAAGATGGCCTACTATTTGCGAGTGATAGCACATGTAACCTGTGCTATTAGGGATCAATAGCACTCGTAAAGCAATTGAAATAGCACTCACCAAGTATGATTTCAATTGCTTTACGAGTGCTATTGATCCCTAATAGCATGGTTACCCGTGCTATTACTAATACTACTACAGTAATAGTATAAAATTGTATTCGATAACCCACACTTTCAGCAATGAATTGGCGGCAGAAATGATTAGTTCAGACAGCTACATGCTTTATAAGAGGGAGAAGGGAGAAGTGCTTAAAGAAAACTGTTTTTTTTTGTCATGGCAAATAATCTGTCATTCACCATAACCCCTAAATGCAATTCATTAGCTATCTATTCTACACTACACATCACAGTATTTAGTACACCTACTTGTTATAACACAGCATAGTGAATTCCTGCCGTTGTAGTCCTCTTCTCCGTTATCAATAACACAAAATGCAGCCTAGCCAACAACGAGCAACCAACACCTCCTATATCAATCTTGCAGGGTCACCAAGGACAACTTCCACAAAGGTCGAAGGTGAAAGCTGGCCACGCGCAAACGATATCGCGTGAGGTCAAAGGTGAGTCAGCCCTTCCCGCGCTGTGTGTGGGGCGAGCCCCTATATACGGCGAGCTAGCCCCTAAATACGGCGAGCCCCCTACGACGGCGAGGTATAGGGCGCGGCAGGTGAGCTTTTTGAAAACTGCAGAAACAGATTTCGTCGAATCCGGAGGTAATAAACTATAAACTAGCTTATTGTAACGAATAGTTCCACTGGGTATTTTGATGAAGCTTAAGTTGGTGGTTTCTATAATATAGAAGGGAAACCTGTTTTCAAAAGAGAAGATTTTAGAACAGATAACATTTTGACATCCATAAAAAGTTCCTGCCTCAGGTTTCAGTAGTCTCGCGTAGCCAGACCAATCGCTGCACGGAAAAGGGTCTGGTAGACTTGCCATGACATTGAGCAGTTTGTTCTTGGCTTAGTCAGCAAGTGGTTAACTTTGGTTCAATTAGTGTGGGTGTAAATCGTTAAATATTTTCAGGCGTGAATTGTTCAGATCAGTAGGCAGAGTTCGTTCTGTATTGCCATGAAGAAATTTTACTTGTGCAAAACTATGCTGGGAAATGCTGCTGTTAAAAATTAATGGCATACTGATTCTTGGCTAGCATTATTCACCTTTAAGGCCCGTGCACAAAGCAACAACTGTATCTTACTGCTAAGTGAAACTTCCAACTACAGATATCTTAAAAAGGCTAGTCCAAGTCACTGCTTAGCATAACTAATGGCATCACCTAAAGGAAGAGTGTTGACAGGGCTGTTGGAGAGTTGTGCACAGAAATACTACCCGCGCAAACGTTTGAACAGTCTTATGTCACAGGATATTAAGTCACCTATTGTTTGCGGTCTCTCCAATTAGCAAGGGGAACTGAACAAACTGCTCAATGTCAGTCTACCAGACCCTTTTCCTGCGTAGCGATTGGTAAAGGGTCTGGCTACGCGAGACTAAGGTTTCAGTAGGCAGAGAAAATTGATGACCCTTTACCATTCTAATATCATGACTTTCTTGCATGGTTATATATAGTATTTATTACATTGGAGCAGGCTAATTTATTTTCACAGCCAGAAGCAGTGAAATAAAGCCAGAGAGTGAAATATCTAGCCTATATATCTTCACTGCAGTAGTTTGTTGGCCACTGAGCCACTGGTTAGGTGGGGGTTAATCATACAGAGGAACTCCTATACTCTTCCATCTTCCGTCTCTCCATTGCTGTTGCTGTGTCCGTTCTCACAGAGGGTAATAAGCTTGAGCTGTCAGCATGAAATACAACCTTGTGCTTGATAACCTGAGCTATCTCACTGTCACTTACCAAAAAATAACATAGTGAAGATATCTAGCACGGAATTAAAAAAAATTATTTTAAGATACTAATCATGCAAAAGGAAATGAGATAAATTATTGAATGAAAGTTAATAAAGACTGCACATTAGTTTACAGAAATTTTAATATACTAGCATCACTATCATAATTACCAGAGCAAATAATTATAAGCATTATACTAAGTATTTTTTTTTTTTTTTTTCACATTATTTATCTGGTTTTTGATCTTTTTGGTCCCTCTTTGAGTTGCTTTATTTTCAATCAATAAAAATTTCTGGCTATTAATCTGCTGCATTTTTCCCTTTTTTCGCCACTTTTTTGCCAGCTTCTTTAATTCCTTCATTACATTTCTTTCAGGTCTCTTTTTGACCAGTTTTCTTCAAATGTTCCAGAAGCCATTATTCTTTATAATATATAGCTTTTTTTTAAGTTTCTTCTTGTTTGTGTTCTACCTGAACAAGGAGAAGTCTTTAGCAAAGAATAAACTAACATGTGCTACATCAACTCATTATCGTCTAATCATATTCATGATCCATCCAGAACCACCACAAACTGTACCATGTCATCCCATATAATATATGCACTGTAAGTTGTCTTGGGAAAATTAGTCCATCATAAGTCAAGCTCAGTGAATGCAGACCGTGTTACCTGCTAGTGGCTTGTTGTTGTGGTTGAGTCCTACCATGCCGGCATAGTATCCGGTTGCTCGCCACACACTAGCCGCGGGGCGTCAACTTGCTGAAGCTGGGCATAGCTTATGGTGGGCTCTGGTCCTTCGATCCAGTACCAACCTCCAGCTCAGGGATTTACGACCCCTGAACAGTTGGCAAGCGAGTGAAGCGAATAATACACTGTCAGGGTGACACATTTGAAAATCTGGGATATTTGTTTGTTTATATATAATATGTTTGAACATACGTATGTCATCGAGTTTTTGTGTTTGCTTGGTGGTCGACCGGATCCCCATACTCCACTAAACAGAATCCTTTGGTTTATTGATTTTTACCTGTATCATCAATTGTTTGGCTGTGTCTTACATATCTGATTGTGTGTGGACGCAGTTATGGCTTAGGAGTTCATTTTCTATTTGAATTAGTGGCGGTAAGTTATCTTGGTTAATGCACATTTGTCATTGTTTTAGCCCCCAATAGTCAAAGTCACAAAGTAAATCTTGTGTTGGTATATCCAGGGAACAAGTGTGTGTGTGTGTGTGTGTATGTATGTGTGTGTAGAGTGTTACAGCTTAGCTAAATAATAGCACAACTGCCAAATAAACTTATTAACTGCCTTTACACAGCTTTTTCAACTACTACTGTAGTAAGCATGTCACCGTTTAGGGTAAGACTATATAAACTGTGTGGTTAAGTCCTTAGAAATGCATGGTTTTGTTGTTGTTGTTTTTGTTTTATTTTTTTTCCAAGTCAAATGGTTGGCTGCGAGTAATTACTATGCTATGGCATTAAAACCCCTTACCATACGTGATTTAAAAACTCGGTGTTATTAAGTAGCTAGAGTGCCTTTTGTCAGGAACACAGGTCATTTAGATGAAGCATCACTACTATAATCAATGGCTACATAGCTACTTGAACTACTTTTAGAACTAAACTGAATGATGCCTTCTAACACTAGTTGAACAGGATCTAAGACATTAACTCAGACTAAACTAAATAAATATGGCCTTATTGTTACTTTTGTGTACATATTTTGTAATCAAACTGTCACATTTTACCTTGTGTGAATTACTTGTGCACTATGGCTCGCTCGCCATTTGTGCTGAAGCACATCGCTAGTATAATTATACAGTAAACATACCGGTTGTATTATGGTACGGCATCTGATTTTTTGTGTGAACCAATTGGGAATAAGGGTATTAATAAAATCTAATTGTTCGTATAATCAAAAGAAAAAAATTCTTGCTGCTGTTTTTATTACCGACCCTAAAGGACTATTTACTGTGGAAGCAAAGTTTGTCAACTATCTCTAGCTTTCCTTGATGTCAGATATGGTGAATTCACCAACTTAATTATTTTTAGAAAGTGTAGTATCAGAAGCTTCTCCTTTCTTTAACCACTTGCCAATTTCAAATTTCCCATCTTTTTAGCAATCCTTTTAGCGTTTTAGCCAATGCCTCCCACAAATGTCAGAATGTAGCAGCTTTTGCAAAAAACAACAACGAGACTTGTAGTAGTCTAATCGTTTATGTTCTTGTTCCTACTTGGTTAATTGACGTTTCATCTGACATTCCACTGTACTTATGCACAACAGCTCTTCACCACTTGTGCACATCATTAGTATAAGCACATCACTGGTTCTAGCTACTTTGACTAGAAAATAATGATGAGTTACTAAATATTGAAGTGAATAACGTGGGGATTTAGTTATGGGGAATAAGTTGTGTAAAGGAAGTTACATTTACTATTTTGTTGTATCTGTAGATTACTACTGAACGAATGATGGATGCAGGAAATGACGATGATGAAAAGTCTTATCCTAATACTATGTTAACATTCCGCAATGGTGAGTTAAAAAAAACAACTTAATAAACCATGCAGACTAAAAAGTTTAAAAATAATTTCTTTCCCAATCAGTCACCACTATACATAATCACATGATTTCAAAATTCTGCAATATTATTAACTAGCAAGTACCCCACCACATAGTGGTGCTTGACGTAATGCAAATTAAGAATGCAGTAGCACAAGTTATCTTGCTCAGTTATTATTCTCTACCATTGGTTAAGGTTACATAAAAAGAAAGCAGGAGAGGGAAATTTATTAAGTTTCCCTCTCCTGCTTTCTTTTTTCTGAACTATCTGAGCTTTTCTTATATCCCACCTCTCCTATCTTCAGCTCTTCTTTTTGAGTCATGGTGTCCCCTTTTCCTTTGTCTATCTCTCCTGCTTCTGAATTTCTGTCCTATTTTGAGAAACTTTTGTCTTCTATTTCGTACTTTAGCCTTTCTTTTGAAAACTAACCCCTGCCTTTACTCATCGATTTTACCCACTTTTTTTTAGTTATAATTAATTGCTCGCATTTTTTGCCTTCTCTTCACTTCCATTTTAAACCTACACCGCCTTACAGTAGGGGTAAAAAAAAAGTTCCCAAAACGGAGCGGCTATTCAATGAGTTATCAAAGAAAGTCGTCAAGCAGTTAGATAGCGTAAAGTCGCCGTAGTTACTCCGTATCAGGGCTGTAACAAAGGGTGCGGCCGGTGCGGCTTTGGCCGCACCACTTTTTTTCAACTCTAACTTATTATTCAGCACATGCGCAGAAACACTTTGGAATACAATGACATGTAAGGTAAGGGTCGGCTACACCGGAGCCACGCGCACGCAAGACCAGTACCGTGTAGATAGTATGGCTTCGAAGTTGATGAGTGCTCTAACCGCGGAGGTTCCTGAGAAACCACACCAGCCAAAGGAAGCAAGTCTATGGTCTGCTGCAGTTAATCTTGGTGATGCCAGCTACGAATGCATCCTCCAAAAGATCTTTTAGTGCTTTGAGATGCATAAAGACGTACACTCGAACCTCTCTTATCCGTTCGTCTAAGTTAGGACACCCCTGTCTACCGGACACAAACTAAAATTATTGACTGCGTACGGATCGTCAGTGTAGTCGGAAAGCTACCAAATTAAACGAATAAAATCGGGAAAATATTTCGCGTGTGGCACTTCGAGTGTATTCGATCGTAGCGTTGTGTGCGGAGATGGAGCAGGGAAATCAACAGGCAGTTAGTGCGTCTACCGCTAGTTCTTCTCAGAACTCGTTGACCGGCGGCGGCGCTGCTAGTTCTTCTCAAAACTCTTTGAAAGGCAGTGGGGCTGCTAGTTCTTCTAAGAACTCAACGACCAGCGGTGGTGGAGGCAAGGTCGCGGTAACTAAACGCAAGCGTAGCGTTTTAACTCTAGAAAGAAAGCTGGAGATAATATCAGAAGTTAAGAAAGGGAAGTCAGTGAGGCAGTGTCTGGACAGTTTGGTGTTCCAAAATCTACAGTGAATGATATTTGGACATGAACGATGAAGAAATTGTAGAAGATGTGTTGCAAGAGAGAGAAGAATCTGAGTCCGAAAATGAAGATGAAGCTTCTTCAAATTACTCCATCGCAAGCTTGTGCTGCTTTCGATATTGCTTTGAAGTGGTTGGAGTCCAAAGGCAACACACACCCTGCACATCTTATGCTGGTAAAAAGTTGGAGAGACGATGCAGCTCAGCGTCGCTTGAAATCTATGAAGCAAACTAAAATCACTTCAATATTTTAAATAAATTGATTCATGTATTTACAGGTGTTTTTGTTAATTTTAAGTAATATATTAATTCAATTATCAAATAATTAATTGTATACACGGTTCATCACCGAATAAATTAAGTATTTCTGAGTTACGGACATTTCTTAGTTACGGACACCCCTTGGTCCCAGACTGTCCGGATAAGAGAGAGGTTTGAGTGTACAAGTAGCTAACTAGAGTTGAATACAGGTCCCAATTAGTTCTCAAAAAAGTTTTACTTTTTTATACAGCCAATATCTTTCACTTGGTATACATTAGAGTCGTATTTCACAAACACTTCAAACAGCTAAGACTAGTTGACATGAATATTCACAAATGCATGCGATGAAACTTACTTTGTCATTATTCGGTGGCTGAGGAGGCGTTGGGGATCCAGGCCCCAAGTCACTGGGAGCCTTAGGAGTAAAGCTTGAACTGTTCCAGAACCAAGACATGCTAAATCTTTTACTACACCAGTTCTATCTGTACCATGATTCCACGTGGGTAAAGTGATGCCACACCACCCTAATTAATAATTTGCGAAATAAGCGCGCTAACTATTTGGGTGGGCATTTTATCGAATCTCTGCACGGTTGGTACGGGAAGTTGAAGAAATGCACCACCGCACCACCGTGTGGTGAAACTCCTTAGCTTTTCCAGGTGGAGTAATAGCCCCCTCCCCCACCTTATGCATGGTGTGCCTGTGAACTTCTAGCAGGTGTAAAGTACTATAGAATCAAAGCGTATGCAACTGAAGCAAGGGACACAAATGATACTCGGCATTGACAAAGGAACAGGAAATTACAGGAGGAAATTACAGGAGAAAAACCGAATGTTCAAGACAGTGGCATAGGAAGGAGGTAGTGTCGCAAGAGAAACCCTTTACCTATCACTTAGGTGAAGGGCTTGGCCTGGAAGACTAGGAAGGGGGGGGGGGGGGGGGGGGGGGGGGGGTGCACAAACGGGAGGGTGACACTTCACAGATAGAAACTTAAAAACACAAAACACTGAACCCCCCCCCCCCCCCCCCCCCACCCCCCCCCACCACACCCCCCCCCCCCCCGTATCACCTGGTGCTTACTACTTTTAAAGTGGGCTCCCCTGAGAAACACCCCCGCGCCCCC
>WLWI01004115.1_pt1 | contig 12377 bp, 6 predicted proteins | sample 6701501 | NCBI WGS metagenome assembly WLWI01 (sample SAMN12718690, study PRJNA515312) | sponge metagenome | isolation source: marine sponge | host: Mycale hentscheli | place: New Zealand: South Island, Marlborough, Capsize Point | collected 2014-11-01
ATACACTAGTGGTGTGCTTAAGCAATGAGCCTGCCTAGTTAAAACAACAGTATTGTTACTACATAATGCTATATATTTTAGCTTAATTCATGCAAAACAGTACAATAGCAGTTGACCGTTAATTTTAGCAAACAAATACCAAATTACTTTCTTACCTGAGTAATGGTAACTTCTGTAGTATCAAATTTAATCCATTATGATTGTCTGGATTACCAGTCTCACTTGACAACTAGTTCTCAGCTACATAAAAGAAAGGCCAGAGTTATTATTGTAATTTTCACTTACAAATATGGGATTAAGTACTTACCTCAGTTCCCCTCAAGTAGTGGTAGCTTCATCAGCATTGTTATTAAGGTATTCTGACAGTGGTAACTTCTGTAATATCTAATTTAAACCACCCTGATCACCTCAATTACCAGTCACTGGTGAACAAGCTCGCAGCTCTAACAAAAGATAATAGCCAGAGTTATTTTTGTAATGTTAGCTAACAAATACAGAACTATGTACTTACCTCAGCTTCTCCCAAGCAATGATGGCTTCCTCAGTAGCCATTCTGGCTACCAGTGGCACTTGACAACCAACTAGTGGCATTTTTAGCAGCCCCAGAAAACGACAAAGTTTTGAAATTACATCTGGTAAAGGGTTTTCAATGTCATAATAAGTTGCAGTAACTTTTTGGGACTTGAAAAAAACGGCACCTGCGCGTGTGTTTAAGATCATACATACATATATACCCGATTTTCAATTGTCCACCCCTAATAGTATCTCGCTCGCTTCACTCGCTCAATAACTTGTGTTGTGTTTGAGCACTAATATATCAAGCAAACCTGCCAAGATAGGTAACATAAAACTACAGTATTGTTAAAAACATAATTTATATTTTAGCTTAGTTCATACCAAACAGTACAATAGCAGTTGACCATGAATTTTAGCAAGCAAGTACTAAATTACTCTCTTACCTGAGTAATGGTAACTTCTGTAGTATACTTAAGCCATTCTGACTTCCTCAAATACCAGTAACTCTTGAATAAGCTCTCAGCTACAAAAATAAAAGAAATAGGCCAGTGTTTTTTTTTTGTAATTTTAGTTAACAAATATGGGATTAATACTTGCATCAATTTCTGGAGTATTAGTTATGGTAACTTCTGTAGTATCACATTACAGCTGTTAATGTCTAGCTACCTGAACAAGTAGAAGTCTTCAGCAAACAATAAACTAACATGTTTACATCACCTTATTATTATCTAATTATATTCATGATCCATCCAGAACCACCACAGTCTATAAGTCTATACCATGTCATCCCTGATATATGTGCTGTGAATTGTCTGCCAAAATTAGTTCATTGTAAGTTAAACCTAGCCGAAGCAGACCATGTTACCTGCTTGTGGCTTGCTGATGACTGCAAGATCTACCATACCGGCAAAGCCACAGGTTGCTCACCTCACACTAACCATGGGGTGCAAACTCCAGCTGAAGTTAGGAATAGCTTATTGTGGCTCTGGTCCTTCAACTCTGTACCAACCTCCAGCTCAGGAGTTTACAAGTCCTGAACATTAGTCCTTTGAGCCAGATCTACTTTGAGTGAAGAAGCAAGGCGACCAGCCAGCTTCACCTCTCCGGGACTTCCACAAGTACCTCTACTACTTCACTCTAGGACCACTCACCACACCGAAGTCCCAGATGCCACTTCTACCAAACAAGATCTTGGATCTCCTGCCAAGTCGAAGTACGAACTCATCATCGACGGTCACCGATCAACTCGACAGCCAGTGTTTTCACTCAACTCGTCAGTCAGCAGTCTCACTCGACTTGTCAGTCAGTCAGTAGTCTCGTCAGTCAGTAGTATCACTGGACTCGTCAGTCAGTAGTCTCACTCGACTCATCAGTCAGTAGTCTAACTCGACTAGTCAGTCTGTAGTCTCACTCGACTCGTCAGACAGTAGTCTCACTCGACTCATCAGTCAGTAGTCTCACTCGACTCGTCAGTCAGTAGTCTCACTCGACTCATCAGTAGTCTCACTCGACTCATCAGTCAGTAGTCTCACTCGACTCGTCAGTCAGTAGTCTCACTCGACTCATCAGTCAGCTCGTCAGTCTGTAGTCTCACTCGACTTATCAGTCAGTCACTAGTCTCACTCGACTCATCAGTCTATAGTCTCACTCGACTCGTCAGTCAGTAGTCTCACTCAACTCATCAGTCAGTAGTCTCACTCGACTCGTCAGTCAGTAGTCTCACTCGACTCGTCAGTCAGTCAGTAGTCTCACACGACTCGTCAATCAGTAGTCTCACTCAACGCATCAGTCAGTAGTCTCACTCGACTCGTCAGTCAGTCAGTAGTCCTGCTCGATTCGTCAGTTAGTAGTCTCACTCGACTCATCAGTCAGTAGCCTCTGTTAGGCCACAAGAATGACTTTCCCTTATCCTCGTAGTCCAACTGGTAGTGCCGCCACCAGGGATAATGTTTGTTGAAATGATGTAGGTGTATAAATTGTTATTTAAAAACACAGATACACAATGTACACTATTATTATAACAAAATCCAACGACTTGACAACGATGGCTCCTTTTGATAGGTAGCCAGCACTGCCGTCGGCAAATATTTAACAACCAATGAAAATAAAGATATTAATGATACATAATTTAAAGTTCGTGAGTTTATGTTCGATACTGAAGTTTGTCGTGAAATAGTACTTTGCGCATGCCTGTAAATATGAGTACGTGGGCCCAACAGTCTCACTCAACTCATCAGTCTGTCAGTAGTCTCACTCGACTCATCAGTCAGTAGTCTCACTCAACTCGTCAGTCAGTCAAAAGTCTCACTCGACTCGTCAGTCAGTCAGTAGTCTCACTCGATTCATCAGTCAGTCAATAGTCTTGCTCGACTCGTCAGTCAGTAGTCTCACTCAACTTGTCAGTCAGTAGTCTCACTCGACTTGTTAGTTTGTAGTCTCACTCGACTCGTCAGACAGTAGTCTCACTAAACTCATCAGTCAGTAGTCTCACTCGACTCGTAAGTCAGTACTTGTCCGTCTGTAGTCTCACTCGACTTGTCAGTCAGTCAGTAGTCTCACTTGACTCGTCAGTCAATAGTCTCACTCGACTCATCAGACTGTTGTCTCACTCGACTCGTCAGTCAGCAGTCTCACTCGACTTGTCAGTTTGTAGTCTCACTCGACTCGTCAGACAGTAGTCTCACTCAACTCATCAGTCAGTAGTCTCACTCGACTCGTCAGTCAGTACTCATCCGTCTGTAGTCTCACTCGACTTGTCAGTCAGTCAGTTGTCTCACTCGACTCGTCAGTCAGTAGTCTCACTCGACTCATCAGTCAGCAGTCTCACTCGACTCGTCAGTCAGTAGTCTCACTCAACTTGTCAGTCAGTAGTCTCACTCGACTTGTCAGTTTGTAGTCTCACTCGACTCGTCAGACAGTAGTCTCACTCAACTCATCAGTCAATAGTCTCACTCGACTCATCAGACTGTTGTCTCACTCGACTCGTCAGTCAGTAGTCACACTCGACTCATCAGTCAGTAGTCTCACTCGACTCGTCAGTCAGTAGTCTCGCTCAACTTGTCAGTCAGTAGTCAAACTCAACTTGTCAGTCAGTAGTCTCACTTGACTCGTCAGTCAGTAGTCTCACTCGACTCATCAGTCAGTAGTCTCACTCGACTCGTCAGTCAGTACTCGTCCGTCTGTAGTCTCACTCGACTTGTCAGTCAGTCAGTTGTCTCACTCGACTCGTCAGTCAGTAGTCTCACTCGACTCATCAGTCAGCAGTCTCATTCGACTCGTCAGTCAGCAGTCTCACTCGACTTGTCAGTTTGTAGTCTCACTCGACTCGTCAGGCAGTAGTCTCACTCAACTCATCAGTCAGTAGTCTCACTCGACTCGTCAGTCAGTACTCGTCCGTCTGTAGTCTCACTCGACTTGTCAGTCAGTCAGTTGTCTCACTCGACTCATCAGTCAGTAGTCTCACTCAACTCATCAGTCAGTAGTCTCACTCGACTCATTAGTCAGCAGTCTCACTCAACTTGTTAGTCAGTAATTTCACTTGACTCATCAGTCAGTAGTCTCACTCAACTCATCAGTCTATCAGTAGTCTAACTCAACTCATCAGTCAGTAGTCTCACTCGACTTGTCAGTCAGTAGTCTCACTCGACTCGTCAGTCAGCAGTCTCACTCAACTTGTCAGTCAGTAGTTTCACTTGACTCATCAGTCAGTAGTCTCACTCAACTCATCAGTCTGTCAGTAGTCTAACTCAACTCATCAGTCAGTAGTCTCACTCGACTCGTCAGTCAGTGGTCTAACTCGACTCGTCAGTCAGTAGTCTCACTCGACTCATCAGTCAGTAGTCTAACTCGACTTGTCAGTCAGCAGTCTCACTCAACTCGTCAGTCAGTCAGTAGTCTCACACGACTCGTCAATCAGTAGTCTCACTCAACTCATCAGTCAGTAGTCTCACTCGACTCGTCAGTCAGTCAGTAGTCTTGCTCGACTAGTCAGTCAGTAGTCTCACTCGACTCGTCAGTCTGTCAGTAGTCTCACTCGACTCGTCAGTTAGCGGTCTCACTCAACTTTTCAGTCAGTAGTCTCACTCGACTCGTCACTCTGTCAGTAGTCTCACTGGACTCGTCAGTCAGCAGTCACACTCCACTTATCAGTAGTCTCACTCAATTCATCAGTCAGTAGTCTCACTCGACTCATCAGTCAGTAGTCTCACTCGACTCATCAGTCAACAGTCTCACTCAACTCATCAGTCAGTCAGTAGTCTCACTCGACTCGTCAGTCAGTAGTCTCACTCGACTCATCAGTCAACAGTCTCACTCAACTCATCAGTCAGTCAGTAGTCTCACTCGACTCGTCAGTCAGTAGTCTCACTCAACTCATCAGTCAGCAGTCTCTCTTGACTCATCAGTCAGTAGTCTCACTCGACTTGTTAGTCAGCAGTCTCACTCAACTCATCAGTCAGTAGTCTCACTCGACTTGTCAGTCAGCAGTCTTACTTGACTCGTCAGTCAGTAGTCTCACTCGACTCATCAGTCAGCAGTCTCACTCGATTCATCAGTCAGCAGTCTCACTCGAATCGTCAGTCAGTAGTGTCACTCGACTCATCAGTCAGAAGTCTAACTCGATCCATCAGTCACAGTCTCATTCGACTCATCAGTCTGTCAGTTGTCTCACTATGCTCATCAGTCAGCAGTCTCACTCTACTCGTCAGTCAGTAGTCTCACTCGACTCATCAGTAAGTAGTCACTCGATTCGTCAGTCAGCAGTCTCGCTCAACTCATGAGTCAGTCAGCAGTCTCACTCAATTTGTCAGTCAGTAGTCTCACTCCACTCGTCAGTCAGTAGTCTCACTCAATTCATCAGTCTGTCAGTAGTCTCACTCGACTCGTCAGTCAGTAGTCTCACTCAACTCATCAGTCTGTCAGTAGTCTAACTCAACTCGTAAGTCAGTAGTCTCACACAACTTGTCAGTCAGTAGTCTCACTCAACTCATCAGTCTGTCATTAGTCTAACTCAACTCATTAGTCAGTAGTCTCACTCAACTCGTCAGTCAGTAGTCTTGCTCAACTCGTCAGTCAGCAATCTCGCTTGACTAATCCAGTGAGCAATCTCACTTGACTCATCCAGTCAGCAATCTCGCTTAACTCATCAGTCAGTCAGCAGTCGTGCACTCGACTCGTCAGTAAGTTGGTAGTCCAGCACTTGACTCGTCAGTTAGTCAGCAGTCTCACACTCGACTTGGCAGTCTCCCTCGATTCTGGCAGTCTCCATTGGCTCCAGCAGTCTCCCTCGACTCAGCAGTCTGTCAGTCAGCAGTCTCGCTAGACAACACAGTTGATTCCACTCTTCACGAAAATCAGCACCTCTCCCTCCCAAACACAGGTTGCTTGCCTCACACTAGCCGTGGGGTGCAAACTTGCTGAAGCTAGGAATAGCTTGTGGTGGCTCTGATCCTTCAACCTTGTACCAACTTCCACCTCAGGCATTTACGACTCCTGAACATAAGCTATTCAGACTATCTGAATAGCTTACTGATAATTCTTGACAACATGCTCTCAGCTACAAAAACAAAAGACTGTTAATTTTAGCAAACAAATACAATATCGCTTTCTTACTTCATTTTCTTGAGTAGTAGTAACTTATGTAGTATCAAATTTAAGCCAGTCTGACTATCTGAATATACCAGTCACTCTTGACAACAAGCACTCAGCTGCAAGAAAGAAAGACCAGAGTAATTTTAGCTAAAAAATATGGAATTACGTACTTATCTCAGCTTCCCTCCGAGTAGTGGTAGCTTCTTTTAAAGCTATTCTGACTACAAGTTACTCTTACCAACAGCGAGTTATTTTTTTAATTTATGTCTGGGAAAGGGTCTTCACTGCCATAGTAATCAGTCGCAGCAACTTTTTGTGACTTGGAAAAAAAAACATTTTCGCAGGAATTATGTCACAATTTTAAGCCTAAGCATTAAAATAAAACTTGCTGTGTTATCAGAAAAAGATGGGGTCAAGCCTAAAAGGCTGTGTTTTAGGAGGAAAAAGTCCCAGTGCGCTCTTAAGGGTCATACATACCATCCATATATACATATGTATATATAACATACCCGATTTTGCATTATCCACCACTAGTAGTATCTTTCTCGCATTGCTCGCTCGCCAATAAGGCAGGCCAATAGAGTTGTACGATATGTGACAGGTGATGTGCATTTGTGTATTCTCATAGCTGCTCTAATGGAAAGTGAGCTAGGGGAATCTTAAAGACTTTTCCAGTCATATGTTTATACAGCTTATACTACAGCTGTGTCATCAACTACATCCAATTAATCACTAAGTAAATTAGTCTTTATAGGCCTTTTCCCACTAATTAGTCAGTGATTATTATATCTATATCAATTAATTATATAATTATGATTCTATGAAACAAAGCCATTACATTAAGCTCTATCCACCAGCAATATCAACAACTGGAGCATTTTTTATGTCAAGAGTGGAATAATAATTGATAAATGACATTGTGCAGGTCATAGTACTTCTCTTAGTAGATTATAACACAATTCATTTGTAACAAAATTCCTGTAGTGACAATCATTTCAAAGCATTCTGGTAGCTACACATACAAGGACGTGACAAGATGGCATATACATATTTATGAGTTTAACACTTCAATGCATTTGATGAGGTCATTACATTGGCAGCTGAGGCTTTTCAATTCAGGGGGGGAGGGGGTAGAGTAAGTTGTATTTAATTTTCTATTTCACAAAAACAAAATATACTTTTTCTTGTAATTTAAAAGACTACGAGAAGTCATTTGACCTGACCTGAAAGCAATTATGGATTAAATGACATGGCTATAGGAAGCAAATTTTGAGTACTGAAACTTTCCTGTGTACTTTCAATATTAACTTGACAGGGGCATGGGGCTGAGCCCTCTTCCAAACTTTGGAGAGCTCCAGCATTTCCAGCCCAACCCCTCTGCCTCCTATGCATTAGCTGAAATGTATTTCACAGGTTAGATATGCATAGTCTGCAAAGCTTTGTGAAGTGATAGAAGTTCCAGTGCAAAAAGTCAATAAAGAGTGGCGGAATTAATCTGTGCTAGATATCCATGCCCACCACCCACAGCAGGGGAACACTTAACTAACTTACACAAGTAGAAACCAGTGAATACAGGTTTCATGAATATGAAAAAATAAATAAATAAATAAATAACAGCGGAATCTGGATTGTGTTACCCTGCAAGTGTCTCACTCACTTCAAGTTTCACTTTCTAATTATAGTCAGATATAAGCCAATTCAAAGGAAATAGGTGTTACATACACTTCCAAAAAAAACTTTACTGCTATTAGCTTACTCTAAACCGTATTATTAGTCAAATATTTAGCGTTACTTTTGCATAAAATGATATTAGTTGTTTTATGCCATAATCTATTTTCAGACATTTTGAATCTCAATTATTCATCTGGATTTCATTTTATTTTGACCTCCTCATCTATGCATTCAGCTTAAACAAGATATTCTTATCACGTAAATGTAGCAAGTGTTGCAAAGTATCCTCCTATCAGAAGCAAATGAATAGTTTAATACGAAGAAAAACTAACTGGGAAATGAGACGAAGTATTGTTCTAGCTCCAGAAATGAGTCCAACCCAGGATTGTGGTGCTCTTCTATTAGGAATAGTATTGGTGTGGATTATTAGTAAAAGAAAACGGAAGCAGCCTTATTTGCAATTTCAGTGGAGAGGTTATCATAATAGCAAGTGGACATTGGCAAGGTAAGTAGATTATATGCTAGTGTTGGTCACTAACGTAATGAGTTATTTCCTTAATTTACTAATAGAGGCTCAATGGAAGTCAGAAAGCTAATGGCTAAACTTCACCCTAAATATAACACACTAATCCTATTTAATACATTTCTTAAAAAGATATTTGTCAACAATATGAGGAATATTCAAAAATTAATACTTCCTAAACTACTTCTACTGGCTGGTGATGTGGAGTTGAATCCAGGAACATATGATGCAGGTATATATTACTCTATTGTTGTTGTTGTTGTGTTGTTGTTGTTGTTTTTCAAAAAACAGTAGCCAATAGCAAAATTTGGAACCAGGCAGTAAAAGGTGTTTAGCCCATACCAAATAATTAACTATTTCCTACACAGATGTGGACATCTCGACATTGTAGAAAGTAGGTCACATGTTATCCTTATATTCCATAAATCACTCAGCAAATTTCACTTCAATCAGGAGCAAGTCGAAAAGTGGGGAGAGGGGTGAGGGGGTGGGATTAATTAACACCATGCATGGTATAATTCTGCGCTAAGCTACATTCTGACGGTTACATTTTTTGGCTCTATTAGTTGTGTACAGTACACCAGGAAGCATAATTTAAAGGAAAATGTTTTTCTCTCTTGGATAGAGATGCTGGCATGCAATTATTGTAAAGAGGTGATAAGTGGCTGGGGCCACCACAATTTCAAAGTTAATTGCTCATTTGCCACCTTTTTCTCTAATCCTTGTGGAGGTAATGTTTTCTAAGATGAATTTTTCAGAGATGAATTTCTTTCCAACAATTTTTTTTCATTTTCTAAGCCAATGGCTGCAATACTACAAAATGTCGAAAGTGGATGGGTGCTGAACCCCCCACAGTCAGAATTAATAGGCAGTAGCTGCCCTTCTATAGGCTGTCTCTGACATATCTGAATTTTTGTGGATGCAGCTAGATCTTACAAAATTACCAAAGTCATTTTCTATTCGAATTAGTGGCAGTGGTAAGTTATCTTCACTTTTACGCTGTTTGTCATAGTTGTACGACCTGGCAACAATATTGTTTTTGCTTGAAAATCCTTTGTCCAATAGTCAAGTCACCAAAGTAAGTTGTGTTGTTATTTCCAGTGAACTGGTGTGTGTGAAATTGTTGTGTGTTACAGCTACTGCTAAAAAGCTAAGGAATAGCAAACACCTAACAACATTTGACTAACAAATACATTTCAGCTGCCTTTATGCAACCTTTTGCTTTAACTACAGCTATAAGTTGAGGCTAGTCAAGACTGTGCAGTAATTCCATAGAAATTGTGGGGAAACTCCCATTGATAGCGAACCACTGCCATCACATGCCTCTTCTCAAGTTTAGCATGTACAGTCTGTCAACTCCCCAGGTTAAGGCGCTCCATAGGTAGCCCCATAGGTTAGTAGTCTTTTGGACAGAGATAATTTCACACTTTACATATAAATGAGTACACTGAGCTTTAGGATGGTGGTTGGTACATATATATATATATATATAATACTTATTACATGAGTCAGAGTGTGATATGGCGAAATATTTCACGAGCAGGCTAATTTATTTTCACGAGCCAGAGGCCAATGAAAATAATGCCTGAAAGTGAAATATCTTGCCATAACACTCTGACAAGTGTAATAAGTGGTTTATTCCACACTAGATTTCTTCACTACTGTAGTTAGTACTAGAGGAAGGGTAACTCACAGCCATAAAGTTGGTTGTAGGGGCTACCCACTCCCCCAGCTCATATTTTAGCAGCTGCTCTAACCCTTTTGAGCAGGGTAAAGAGCTGGGTACACCAGAGGAAGGTAGCTGTAAAACCGAGAAAATTGAAAAGTTTGGCCTGTTGCTATAACTACAGGGGTAATGAGCTTGCGCATTATAGCGTGAAATAACAGCGTGAAATATCGTGAGTTATTTCACAGGTCATGTACCTAAAAATATCATTGTGAAGATATCTAGGGTGGAATAAATATATATATATATATATAAAAACTAGTTGTAAAAAACAGCAGATGTTTAAAAAAATATTTAGGGTTGCTCTATAAAGTAGGAATTTTAAAGCCATAGTGTTAATTCGAAAGATGAGCATTACAAAACTTGCCCAAATTGAGAAAGGTGATTCTATACCCCTAAATCACTGCCTTGCCATTTGTCAACTTCAAAACTTCAGAACTTGCCATTTGTCAACTTCAAGAGTTCTGAAAGTTATCAAACACATGGGAATTAGCTTGACTTTAGTCTTTCTTGATTCCCAGCTTATTCGAGAAATTCTAAATTTATTTTAAAATTTATAAAGTTTTTTTTTTTATTCTTTTTTTTAATCTTTTTTATTTAAGGCAGTGACTTATCAATTTGGGAAAATTATGTGATGTTCATCTTTTAAACTAACACTTTGATTTTAAACCTTTTTCCATACTTTTAAGAGCAACACTAAAATGAAAAAAGGCCTGGCACTCATTCAGCCACATGTGAGGTACATAAAATGGTGTCAAAACTTGGAAGGTTAGGATGCTTCTGCATGAAGCAACTGTATGCTAGTCATGTAAGGATGAAAACAGAAGAGTTGTGGACCTATGTGGGAAAATTGCTACTGATTTATGCTATTAGTAGCCTCAGAAATGCATACAGTTTTCTTCTGGGATGACTCAAGGAGGAGAAGAAGTTGATATGGAGAAACTCAATTTTTTTGAAAATTTTATAATTTTGATTGTGAATTATTCTTGACTGAAACCATGGATGTAATGTGAAGCGAATTTTGTATTACCCCTATGGGAACAGGTAGTCAACACTATATATATATATATATATGTATGCAGAGGGTAGGACTCCAAATGGAATTGGTGCGGCCAATATAACCTCATTCACTTCACCACACCCACTCATTGATTAAATTAATGAAATAAAACAATAAAAGATTATATTTTTCATCAAATGAACCTATGATTATTAAGTCTATACTCTGAGTTTTCAATAAATTCAATTTCTACTGCTATCGCTCCAAATAATAAACAAGTAATGAACTTCATTTGGATCAAATTTAGGAGTGGGCAATTGAAAATCGGAGATACATTCAATATATTTATGTATGGATTGTACATATGCGACCATTTTGGGGGAAATCGGCCAAAATGCGGCATCTAAAGTTTTCTTTTTTTTCTTCTACCAATAGGTTGCATGGGGTCTTGGGGTTCCGTCCTCCTAATTTGGAAGCTGTAGCACAAGTCATCTTCACCATACGTACTACAACACTACAGTCTTTTTGCTAAACTTATTGCTGATTTCAAAACAATGCCGCGTAAGGGAGTTGCTAAAGCCAATAGATTTTTTAGCAACACTCCGTACACTAGTCCAACTGGCTAGTGTTTCTAGCCTCGTAGCAGGAGTTCTAAAGCTCGCCAGACCTTACAACTGCGCCATAAGCTAAGCTAACTGACGTTTGTCCATTACTGCCATAAAAATTTTTCCCTAGGATAGTGAAAAAAAATTGTTCGCCGCTTTTAGGCCGGTTTTCTCAAAACCGGTCACATATGCCCTTTAAACGCACGTGTGGGTTTTTTCTCTTATTTTTTACTTACACCCAGTTTCTTGTGATACTAAAGCAGTAAGCTAGTGTTATTTTAGAATTGGGCTCAAAGCTGTGTGCAAAATACTCGCTTTTATAAGCCGCAAAAACCTGCAACAAAATGGTTTCTATGGTATTGATGACTCTTTACCAGACTAGAAATTCAAACTCGACCATTTCTTAGTAGCAGAGTGTTTATTTTACCGGGAGCTACAGGTCATTATTAAAACAAGACTACTGAACTTAGTAGAGTAAATCTTTTTTTTTTGTCATTCTATACTGTTTTGCATGACCTAAGCTAAAAAAATAAGTAACAATACTGTAGCTTTAAGTAACCTAACTATAGGCATGCTTGCTCAATATTGGAGTTTAAGCACACCACTAGTCCTATAGGGTATTTATATTTTACATTCTTTACAAACACTATAGTTCTACTGGCAAATTTGGTAAAGGATCTAGCTTCAGTGAGGTCTAAGTATATGGAGTTTGGTGTTCAACTTGGAATTCCTATGGGCACCATTGAA
>WLWI01004119.1_pt1 | contig 12374 bp, 11 predicted proteins | sample 6701501 | NCBI WGS metagenome assembly WLWI01 (sample SAMN12718690, study PRJNA515312) | sponge metagenome | isolation source: marine sponge | host: Mycale hentscheli | place: New Zealand: South Island, Marlborough, Capsize Point | collected 2014-11-01
ACCTCTCCTCATCCACCTCAGACGATGCCCAGGAATCTGCCAGTGAATACTGCCTAGTACGAACGATTCAGAGAAACCTAGAATTCATTCTGAACAGAGTCGCCTTTGGGAAGCACACGGAACATGCCAGACCTTCTAGAATGTGTCGCATCAATACAAGCACGCGTTATCAACTTGGAAGGATACGAAGTGACATAGATGAGTATGAACAAGTAAGACAATCAAAATGAAAGACATTCCCACTTCCTCCCCCTTCCCTTGTAAAATATAATAATAATAATAATAATAATAATAATAATAATAATTATAATAATAATAATAATAATAATTATAATAATAATAATAATAAATTTATAAATATTTTATTTTTGCTCAGACACTTCGTTCCAGTGAGATGTCCTGCTCTCTCCTGTCCCCTCCCACCATTCTGTCCTCCACTTGTCACCTGGATCTGTCTAGAATAAGTCAAATGACTACTGCATTTCTTGCTAACAGATATACTACTCTCGCTAGCCAACTGGATCTGGTTCTTCCTGAGATGGCCAGACTACTTGGGGTAAGCAGAAAGAAATTACACAGTTGAAATTAAAAACTATTATTATTATTATGGCTACTATTGTTGTTATAATTACTTCTTTTTTTTAATATTATTATTGTAGTTAATATTATTATTGTTATATTATATTATTATTATGCTATATTATATTATTGTATTAACAGAAAGAAAATGGAGTCTGCATTCTGACCACACCCCTTCCAGAGATGACTGACTACTGTGTCATGAGGCACTTGAAAACACATTACTTAAAAGTATACAATTTCCTGGAGAAAATACTCATGCAGTCTGACGTCATTCTTGAGTACACGCCCTGTCCAGCTCCAGACAACATGGCCGACCTCCAGGAGGAGAATGCTGGAACAGCAACCATAGCCCCCATTGTAGTTCCAAGGTACATCAACCCACCCACAGAAAGGATTCCACAACGACCTCGACACTGAGAACCGATTCGATCTCGGCCCCTCAATAAAGCAATATTATTGTAAATTAACCCATTGCCCATTCTTCTTCTACACCCCTAGACCACCAAAATATTCTTTGTTTTTTTTTAGTAATATTTGAACTGAGTTCAGCTTAATAATACCATTCATTAGTAAATACTTATGGTAAATTCACATTTACATGATATTTATTAACTGCCACAAAACATATTTAAGAGTACTGTATCCTATCCAGTTTGAACACGTGTGCCACGCCTTACTCTTACTTAATAGTTTACACTTTAGATTTCAGGAGCGCACAACACATGATCTCACATGCTTATCCAACTCTAATGTATGTATAGCTACTCTATTTACTCGCATTGATGGCCTCAACGACTAATTGAAGTCAATTTAGTGCTGTGTGCATCATCAATGCACATTGCATATGTACTGAAAAATTAGCTCACAAAACCTTACAGTCATGCATGCTTCATAAGCGTTAATTAACACTCAAGCAAGTACATACCTGTCATAATGAATATAAATTTACACAATGCACATTAGCACAAGATGAATATTAATTATTTCCACCCGTGTAACTGATCCTACACAGGCAAACTACAGTATGAAAAGAGGAAAAAAAATTTTTTTAAATCTTTTAATAAATCACTTTCGCTAGTTACGAATATATATATCTTACCTAAATATTGCACTTATAGTCTTGTTCTTTCTGGTAAACAACAGTCTAAGAAATCCATCCCAATTCTGAAAATGCACACACAAACAAGAACATCTACACACTGATAGTTCGTGGAATAAATACAGCATAGCCGCTTTAAATGTAAGTGTATACCAGGAAAAAGTTTGTTGTTTAATTTATAACCAAATATTAGAAACTGGGGAGAAGGACACACTTCCATTGAAATGTTTCCAACACGCCTACTACTAAAACTACCACAAAAGAATTAAAGTAGTTATGACTATGGGTCACATACGTACGCATCTGGGAAGAAAGGGGTGATAGGAACCAAAAAAAAACAACAAAAAAAACTTCTTTTTTTTTTAAAGCAAGGATTTCTTTACAAGACATCATGGTAAAAAAAGACAATAGGAGATACACTTAGAGATATGCACTGACTGCTACCCGCCATTGGGGCTTACCTTGTGTTGGCTCTATAAGCCAACTGCAGCTTACAACCCTAGGAATTCATCTAATAGCCACACCCCTATACCTGTAAGAGGGGACGTTCCAAATTACCTCTAGCCAGACTAATCATATTCATATGATGAGATATTCATTTATTATATTACACATGTTCAATATTGTGCAATTAGAAAAGAGAAAAATGGTGGATTGTTGGCAAATCTTTTATTATTATTATTATTATTATTATTATTATTATACAACTTGCAATCAAACTTTAGGAAAATAATGCTAAATTGCAACTGTAATGTCATTATGTATAAAAACAGAAAGAAAAAAAACACACCTTGGTAAGTGATTTCTCTTAGCAATCAACAGAAACAAGACAAAATTGAAACCATTTAAAAAGCAAATCAATTAGTTGACCATTTGAGTACACCAGTACTCTCTTATAACCAAGTGTTCGTCCAAGTTCAATATTAACACTTACTGCAGGCCCTCCTTCTCACCGTACATGACAAAGATATGTGCGATAATTTTAGACTATTCTTTTAACCAAGGTAGTAACAATCGTGTCTATCTTTAGATTGGCTTACACTGATGAACGTCATCGCTGTGAGGCGGGCTACTAATAAATCACTGGCAAATCTCTCTGAGCCTACTTACAATAAATTGCACTCACCAGGACCACGCATTTCACTCTGAACCCTATGGTTGCCATAGCAGTCATAGCAACCTGTACCCCCCCCCCCCCTCGTGCACGCTTTCTGCTAAAACACTACTAAACATTGCGAACCAATGGGGCCCTGTTTTTCCATAGTCTTCTGTGGTTAAATAAAGGAAGTGTCTAAAATACACTGAATTTATGGGACAACAGCCCATCTTATGTCATTCTTTCATAGTCTAAGATATCACACAAGCTCTGCTGAGGATATAAAACAACACTTCCATTGATGTTCATACTAATTATATCATAACTTTTCCATGCCAAGAATGATATGCTTTATCCATCCTAAACATCAAACTACTGGCCATTTTAGGTAGGACTTGGAGTGGGATGGAGCGTAAATCTAATCTCCAATGATGATACAGTAAATACTAGTGGTGTGCTTGAGCACAAATGGCGAGTGAGCCTCCCGAGTTAGGTTACATAAAACTACAGAATTGTTATATAATTCATTTTAATGTCTAACACTCCAGCTACTAAAAAAAAAACGGTAGAGTTTTTAAATTACTTTTATACAGTAAAGGGGGTTCAATGCCATAGTAACCGCTAGCCACAACTGTTTGATTTTTTTTAAAACAAAAAAACTGGCATTTCTAAGAAATTACAGCACAGGTTTGAACCTAATCCTATATTTATTTAAGACATGCTTACTGCCGTAGTAGCTGAAAATGGTTAAACATTTACTTTGTACTATTCGTTGGCTAAGCAGTAGCTGTAATCCACACTTTCACACACACTAGTTCACTGGACACACCAACACAAGACTTACCTTCGTGGTTAGACTATTGGACAATGGATTTTCAAGCAAGAACAACACTGTTGCGTAGGACATATAACTGACAAATAGTGCATTAACTTACCACCACCACTCATTGGAATAGAAAATGAACTCCAGTAAGTTAGTAAGTTTTTTAACTGCACCCGCAAAAAAAATTCAAAGCGGTGAACAATTCAATTTCTTGGGATAGTACTGGTACATATAGAAAATATAGAGGATTCTGTTTAGTGAAGTTTGGGATGGGATTGACCACCGAACTAACACTAAATCGCCAGGGTAAAAGTACAAAAATGACATACGTACATCCAAACACATATACTGTACAAACAAACAAATATCCCCGATTTTCAATTTGTTACCCCAATATAGTGTCTCACTAGCTTCACTCGCTTGCCAAATAAGCAGAGAAATAATAATGTGAAACTCGCCTTCAGATGTCTGACTCTGCCTAGTGCACAAGTAATTCACACAAGGTAGAATCTGATAAAAATTGATTACAAAATCTGTATACATAACAATAAGGCTACTTTTTTTTATTTTACTTGAAGTTAACATCTTAGATCCTGTTTACCTAGTTTTAGAAGGCATCATTCAGTCTATTTAGTCCTAAAAAGTAGCTACACATAGCTACATATGTATCCATTGACTACAGTAGTAATACCTTGATGATTGTGTTCCTGACAAAGCACTCCAGCTACTTAAACACGGCCGAGTTTTTACACTACATTTGGTACGGGACTTAAATGCCATAGTAACTACTTTCCGCAACTATTTGACCAAAAAAAAATCGAATAAAACATGTATTTCTAAGGAATTACCACACAGTTTAGTCTTATCCTAAATGGTGACTTGCTTACTACAGCAGTAGCCGAAAAAGCGGTGTAAAGGCAGCTAATATGTTTATTTGGTAATTGTTTTCGTTGTGCTATTTTTAGCTAGGTAGCCGTAACACTGTACAATTTCAGTAGCTAAGCAGTAGCTGTAACACTACACTTTCACACACACTTGTTCAAGGGATTCCAACACAAGACCTACTGTTGTGACTTGACTATTGGTCAATGGATTTTCAAGTAAGAACAGTACTGTTGCATAGGGCTATCTATGACAAACAGCACATTAGCCAAGATAACTTACCTCCACCGCTAATTCGAATAGAAAATGAACTCCTAAGTTTGTATGACATAACTGCAGCCGGGAAAAAATCAGGTATGTCAGACACAACCTAATTCAAAGGTGTATACAATTGATGATACGGGTAAAGGTCGCTAAACCAAAGGATTCCATTTAGTGAACTGTGAAGACGGGGTCGACCACCAATCAAACACAAAAATGCGAGGGTCAAAGTATAAAATGACATACGTATGTCCACACATATATACAAACAAATATCCCCAATTTTCAATTAGTGTCTCGCTCGCTTCGCTCGCTCACCAATTAACCTTAACTATTAAGTCCTATCCTTTTAATGGTACTTATCATTATTATTATTATTATTATTACTATTAATTACCATTTCAGCTGAGAATGACAGATTGATTGGCAAAGACACCATACACCATCCATTTACACCCCCGTGTTCTACCCACATCATCCATCTACACCTAACACCTTCCTTCTACACCTACACCAAACCGTTTCAACTTACACCTACCTTAAAGTTAATAGGTGGCGGTGGATTACGCGGTTCAATGCGAACAACACTCGACTCCACTTTAGGTGGCGGGCGAAAATTGTTCTTACCAACCTAAAAACAAAAATATTAGAGAGACAAATTAGAATAGTACATACGTATATCCACTTTTGTGTGTGTAGAGCCCTCAGGCTATAATGTACCAGTGTGTCCCCTTACCTTCATGAGGTGGTCCACTCGTGCCAGTAGCTGGGTGTTGGCAGACAACCGACAGTACAGCTTGTCTCCGGGCTTGGCCACTAGGCGCTGTGCAAATTCTCTTTGAAACATGAGGATAGCACATCTAAAGAAAGCAGAGATAAGCACACCATGATTATAGAGCTGGATGTTCGGATGTGTCATTTAGTTATACTCTTAATCTTTTTTTAAGTGTCCCTATAAAAGTGACGTAAATGCTGCTGCTGTTCTCTTAAATAAAATCCTGTAACTACTCTTGCAATCTTTACCAGCTTTTTTCTTTCACTTACACACACACACACACACACACACACACACACACACATATTCAGAATGTCATTCAGCTATACTTTTGATAACCTTATTAGTGTTCCTAATAAAGGTGCCGTTTCTTGAATAAAATCCATATCACAGCTTAGACAATTTTTACCATTTTTTTTCTTACTTACACACATGCACACACACACACACACATACACACATGCACACACACGCACACACACACGCACACACACACACATGCACACACACACACACACACACACACACACGCACACACACGGAGGACACTGTTGATAAGGAATGTGTAATGCCCACTCCATGAAATAATCCCTTACGTTCCTTCATCCTCCTCAAGCTGATTTCACAAACACAGAGAGAAACAAACTAGAGAAAAAGATGAGGCAATGAGTGCAAATGACATGTGGCAAAACAAAACAACAGAGAAAGATGAAGAAGGGAAAATAAAACCCACCAAGATATGAAAAAACTAAGACAATTATAGAGTCTACTCTGTACTACAACTTGTATTTGTTAATCAACATTCGCCAACAACAGATGTCATAACTTCCATCTTCACCATATCTCACGCCCACCACTGAAAGTCGGTCTGCCAAAGTTATAAGCAGTTCTACATAAGCTTTCTCCCCCAACCTTAAAAAAAAAGCATTACATCCCTTATATGTCAGAAACTCTCACAGCAACAGAAAGTGAGCTAGCCTCATCAGCCATCCCATCATGGGCCATGAATGTCCCTAACCCATCAATTTAGAATTACTTCATACCCGCCAAGTCTGAACAACAACATTTAACATACAACTGCAATACAACACTGAAGTCCGGCCTATGGCAACATCTGTGGCAAAGGAGGAGAAAAAGGTCACAGAAACTGAAAAAAAAAAAAGGGTTTCTCATAAACTTGATCTTGGTATAAACAGCAGACAAAGCTGTCATGCGCAGACCCCAAGTTACAAATAACACCAAACAAAAAATGCTTCATATTAATTGGCCTCCTTTGATATTATCACTCATTGAAATATCTGTCATACACACACACACAAAAATACACCACACACACCACACACACATATACGCACACACACACACATACACACACACACACACACACACACACTATCAATTCTATAACAACTGATTTACTTCCAGTAAAATTGTCATTTAATGACATTTTAATGAATAATGATAGACATAGTACTTCAAAAAAAAAAATTTTTTTTTTTATTGTGTTCGCTTTTTCTCATCTTTTCTTCTTTTTAACTATCCACGATAATTAATAAACAATTAAAAATACACAATCCATCATCTCACCTGAAGAAAGGACGGTGAAGAAGTAGCTTGAAGACAAATGGTGATGAAATTTTGTAAGGAAGGTTAGCCACACACACATCAAAGAAAGGAAGTTCCATCTTGAGCACATCTCCCACCATTACACTTAGTTTGGACGAAGCTGGACTGCAGAGATTAGGAAAGGGATGGGAAAGAATGAGAAAGGGCCGGGAAAAGAGTGAGAAAGGAAGAATGACAGGAAAAAGAACAGAGCAGAGTGAATATTTCTAACAGCTAGATAGCTTCAAATTATTTAAATTTCCAAGAATTAACATGCAATTTGAAATAATATAGTTACAGGGAAGACAAATTTCCAACAATTTTATGCAATTTCCAATATAGTTATGGGATGGGATGGGAGGGGGGAGGGGGAATAGAAAAGGGGAAGAGGAAATTGAGTTCCTTCCATTGATTGAGGAAGATTCATTGCTCAACAAGAAGTCAAACCAAATACACAAATCATCTCGGATATTGGTGAACAATAATTAATTAAAGAATTGATTAATTGCCACTCTCAACCGGTTCCTACATACTAATGCAGCCCAGGAAGCAGATGTCTCATCATTCCCTTAACTAAAGTACTTCACCAAAAAATTGACCTTTTATGAAGCAGAATACTTGAGAAAGAAAGTCTAAGACAAGTGAGGCTCTTACACCGCACACATGCTATCCACTTGTGTACTTCACAACACATGGGCGGTTCTAAACTCACAACACAGTGAGTGTGTATACATTAGTATGTACAGGGAATTCATTATCTAGTTTATGAGGGGGGGGGGGGCAAAAATAAATAAATTAGGGAAACAAGGTATGAAAGGAGTATTGGAAGAGTGGAAAACTGACAACAGAAGTTGTACTTCCAAACTGCAAACTGCATGGAGCCATATTTTAGTGCTTGCAGCAACCCACCGAAATACAAAAAAAACAAAAAACAAAAAAAACTAACTCTGCCATAAAAATTATAACAAGAATAGACTACATAATACAGAAAATACATACACAGATAGCTTTAAGGCGGCAAATGCATGCCACTAAGGGGATTCCCCACTGTTTATCCCCTAGCAATCCCAGTATTGCACCACTACTTCACATGCACAATGTACAGACTGTACTGCCACGGGAGGGGGAAGCCACAGAGACTTGCATTACACGTATGTACGCAGCACATTTTGCAAGTATGCCTTCAGATTGCCGGAATGAAAAACAGTAAAACTGAAGAAGTCAGAGGATGACCATAGGTAGAACATGGATGGACACACACACACAGAGGGGGCCCGAACTAACAGCTGTTTACTTTTGGTTGGCAAGTTGTGTCATCTGGAACCTGGAATCCATGTTGAATAACCATGAGCAACCAAGAAAACGGTAAGCCAAAACGGGATTAACTGGAATGTCCCTTCCAACTGCTGCTGCTGGAAGCCAATCTCAAGTCTGAATTAATCATATTGAAGCATGACACAGCAATCTAATCAGAATCAATTACAATGATTTTATGATCATTGCCCCCAATTTTGGACCCCAATTTACTGTAAGTGAAAGTTGCAACTCGCCAGAAATTAACCAAACTCACTTTATGCTGAACAACCCTAAAATGGTAGTTCACAAGAGCTGCACAGCGCCTCCAATTTAGAATATAGCAACTTCTCCTAACAATGAAATTGGAGGGACATTAAGTTAATAGTGTCCCCCTCTGAAGGACCTAAGCAGTTTAAAGTTCATCTGTCTGTCACAATACAAAAACTATGTTCTAATATTCCCAAAGACTCCCGTAGTAGGCAATATATGTAATTATCTCCTCTACTTCCCATGCCTGAATTGTAATTTTTAACAGCCACTCTAGTACAAAGAAGTAGTACCAAACACTTCAATATGTATGTCACGGGATATAAATAATAATATTACATACACTAAGTGCTGTGTCCAACAACCCCCAGCCCTCTAAGGTCTAATGACCTGAGGCTAGGACAAAATCAGCCTGCCAGAACTCTGGTGGCAGCTTCCTTCTACCCATCTCTGGTCAATGGAAAGGAGCTGAGACGTATCTACAACATCGAAAATTGGTTCATCTGCCATGGTTCATCTGCCATAATTCTGTTCACGTTTGGTGTGTTCCAACCAAATCCATCTGTTGATATTGCATTTACCTGTAATCATCTATTAGTTGACCTTACTTATTCAGTTCTGTATTTGAACCAAATCCATCTGTTGATATTGCATTTACCTGTAATCATCTATTAATTGACCTTGCTTATTCAGTTCTGTATTTGAACCAAATCCATCTGTTGACATTGCATTTATCTGTAATTATCTATTCGTTTACCTTACTTATTCAGTTCTGTATTTGGTATTTCTGCTTATTTTAATTATATTTTGTACTTTCTGTGAATTGACGCTATTGTGTATTAACAATTATTCAGTTGCGTGCATTACTGTTGTTATCCGAGTTCCAATTTTATTGTATCATCATTTTTCATTATATCAGCCATGTCATCATCGCATGACAGGACTGACGCCAGTGGCCCCATTACCCGCAGCAAAACCAATCGACCCGCAGCAAAACCAATCGACCTGTCACCGACTCTCTTGCCCCAATCAACTCAGATGCTGTGGACATACCTGCCTCACCTAGCACGGATGCGAGTGCCAGCCCTACTGACTCTTCAGTTGCATCTCATTCTGATGACAGCGACAGTGAAAATACTATTTGTTGTTTCACCTTCTGCAGGACTTGCAACTGGCTCTACACTCGAGAGGCTGACGGAAATAATGGTCCAACAACAAATCCAGGATCGAAAGGACAGACGCAAGGAAAGAAAACTCAGGGAAAAACTCGAACAGAAAGCCAGAGAAAGAGGGAAGAATATATTAAGCAGCAACAGGAATTCCAAGAGAATCAGCTTGCCCTTCTACGGAAACAACTAGAAAGTTCAGATGAACGACACTTCTCACAAACTGCAAAGTATCGCAAGGACATGGAAGCAAAGGACACTGTAGCAGCTACAAATCGCTTGGAAGATTAAGTTCAGCATGCAAGGAGAAGTCTACAACGGATGCAGTACTGAGAGGACATTTATTCAGCACTGTCGAGGTTCGAGAGGGTTATGGTCTCTGAGAGTGTACCAAAGTTTAGGTGGGTAGATGTCCTTGACCAGTTATTGATAGGCAAACATTTGACAAATTATAGATCCCATGTTGGTGTGTGTGTGGGACATTATGATAGCATGCGTACTCATTTGATTAATTCTGGAGGCTTCAGTTTGAATGACTGTTGGGATACTGTGCTGAATTATTTTAGGCCTAATGGTTCCCTTAGCTCTGCAGGGGCAGTGTTTGATTTTGCAGACATAACAAATGCTCTACCCTCAGAGACATAGTGAGAACAACAAAATGAACTGCCAACCCATGAGCTAACTTTTCAAGAATAGTATCATCAACTCCTTCACTCTCTCCCACATTCTTAAACAAAGTAAAAAAAAATTATGGCTAGCTTGTTGAGACCATTCTACTAGGCTTCATGCTTATGAAGATTTTATCAAGCAGCCTAAGTATGACTACCGCCATCACTCTAACTGATCTTATCGCAATGAGCATTATTCTAAGGAGCGAGCACACTCTTCTCATTCTGGTTCACGCTATAACAATGCCAACAGAAGATAATCTAATTCCTCAGGCACTCAGTCAGGTAAAACCGAGAAACAAGAATTTTGCTACCGATGCGGAGATAAAGATCATAAAGTACCACAATGTCCTCAACCGCCGCCACCACGACGTTCTACGATCGTTCTAATAGTAAACCGAATCAATCTTCTACTAACTATAGCTCTCAGCCACTTCCTTCCAAAGATTCTGACAAACGGGTTAATCTTGTCTGCAGCGATTCTGGTGAGCCACCAGACGATCTTGCTCTACCAGATTGCCTCAATTTAGTTGATGGGAAACCTCAAACTATCAGTGTGATCTTAGCTGGTTCTGTCTCAAACTATCAGTGTGATCTTAGCTGGTTCTGTCTCAAACTATCAGTGTGATCTTAGCTGGTTCTGTCAATGGCTTTGATGTCACGTTTGAGTTAGATTCAGGAGCAGACATTTCGCTCGCCTCACCTGACATTGTTTCACCTTCTGACACTGTGGTTTCTCACTCAATTATTAAAGGTGTGTACAACAAGCCAATGACTGTTCCTAGATATGTTCTACCTGTGTCCATACAAGGTGTTTCAGGCAAATGTATTTTTGCAATATGTGAGGGTTTACCATCTAAATCAGTGTTGTTGGGAAAAGACTTGGGCCCAACCTTTCATAAATTTATGACAATGGCAGTTGCCAAACCTTTGTCTGTAAAGCTTACTAGAACTCAATCACTGAAGAAGCTGAACGCTCTGCACAACAAATTGCTGATGAGGGAACTCCTCGTAACTTAGATTCTATTTCTGACTCCCATTTGAGTACTTCTGATGAACCCCCTTCTGTACTTTCATCTGATCAGTCTGCGTTGCCTGCTAGCGAATCTATCACAGGCGAATCTGAACTCACTGTAACTCCTGCTGTATCTAACTTAGACTCTGTACATTCACTCGAAGAGACTGTCCCTAATCCTTCCTCTGAACCAGCTTTAGAACCAACTGTTAATTCTGACATGCATGACTCATCTTCTGTTACTCCCCCTCCTTCTGATCACATTGCTGAAGCTAACCCTTCTAATGTTGAGACGTTACCGGATTCAGAACTTCTGTTTAGTATCCCAACAATTGGCTTTGATGGTATATCCAAAAAGCAACTGGTTGAAATGCAGGCCAAAGATGATACCTTAGCTCATATCAGAGAATGGGCTAATAATGGAGAAAAGAAATGTTTCTATGTTGATTCCATTTTGATGTGTTTGACTACCAACCATGGCAAGTCTACCCATGTAGTTGTTCTACCTCAACCCTTGCGAAATGTAGTCCTTAAACTGGCACATAACCACTCGGGACACTTTGGGGCAGGCATTACCCGAGCCATTATTAATGTTCACTTTACATGGCCCGGTTTATATAGTGATGTTCGTGAGTATGTTAAAAGGTGTAAAACATGTCAACAATTTTCAAAAGCTAGTCCAGCTCGAGCACCCCTGTCTGAACCTGAGCTAATCTGTCAACGCTTTGAAAAGCTTGCTATAGACGTGGTCGGTCCTTTAGATAAGTCACGTCAGGGCTACAGGTACATTCTCACTGCACTCGACCTTGCCACAAACTTTTCTTTTGCCATGCCAATGC
>WLWI01004120.1_pt1 | contig 12372 bp, 10 predicted proteins | sample 6701501 | NCBI WGS metagenome assembly WLWI01 (sample SAMN12718690, study PRJNA515312) | sponge metagenome | isolation source: marine sponge | host: Mycale hentscheli | place: New Zealand: South Island, Marlborough, Capsize Point | collected 2014-11-01
TTGTTAACTCTTCATGCCTAATCATTGCTATTATTTAGCGATTTCCTTCACAAATCATCTTTACCTATACTCATATATTTACTCGCTCGCCATGCATTTGCGCTATTCGAGCGCACCACTAGTTATTAGAGTATATGTGTGTGCGTGTGCATGTGCATATTTATAGATACCACGAGGTATTGCGTTATTTTTAGTGTGCATGTTTTAGAAGTGTGCCATTATGTGGGCATGTCCTGGCCTTTCATATAAAAGGCCGGTACGCACAGGAGTTGGAGTTCGTCCTTTCAGTCTGTATCACCTTCATCGCTTTTGTGTTGTCCTGTTTGACGTATTAAAAGAGTATAAACCCTCTTCACAGAGAACACTGGGGAAGGCCAGCCATAAGGGGTAGGACTTACAAGGTGGCAGCAATTACTATTAGTAGAATCGTCAAGTCCAGACGTAACACTTTGGCCCTGATCCCGACAACTGGCAGCGTGTGGTGGGATTCTTGACGTACAACTCTAGAAGAATGAGCGGCTGTTGAAAACACACACACCAACAACTGGCAACAGTTGACTTAGAACATCTGCTGGTAGCCCTAAGTCACAAAGAAAGAAGACGAATGAACTGTCGCCCGGCACGGAGAATAAGAACTCCCTGTGTTGTGTTGTGTATATCTGTGTATCGTCTAAATTTTGTATGTTCCATTTTTTTTTGTGTATTCACCCTGTATTATTTTTTGTACAGTTCTAGTCCGTCCCCAAGGAAAAGACCACACTTAAAGGATGCCTCCTAAAATGAAGCAGAGCAAGTCTGGAGCCAAACAAGAGGATCTGCCGGAAGGTGAAGAGTTTCCTGGAGAGGAGGAATAGATGAGGAATTTGATGAGGAGGAGGTGAGGTCAAAGGGAGTGGCAGTGGGAGGAGCTGGTATAAGGTGGGAAGCAGAAGAGGGTGATAGAGAGCCACACCATCTGGGAGGAGCTCGGGCGGGTGGAGCTGGAGAGTTTGGAGGGCTGGTGGAAGCTTTGAAGCTAGCCTTTGGAGGTAGTAGTAAGGCCCCAGACCCGATTGCTTTGAGCCGCCCCTAGGAGGCGGTAAAGGAAATCCCAGCCTTACCGGGAGGGTGGGGACCTTGCTAAGTATTTACGAGGATTAGAGGCTGAGATGAGTTGGTAGAGGCAGCCTGTCTCCTCAAGGAACTGAAAATGCCTAAGAGATATTGGAGGGGAACCCTGTTATCAAAGATCCCTTCTAGACTCAAAGATAGCATTGTTGAGTTAGTTGAGAGCAGAGGAGGTTATGAGGACCTTAAGTAGACGTTACTAAGGAGGGTAGGGCCTAGCTTGCAGGAGCTGGAAATAGAATCCCCCCCCCCAAGGAAACGCACCAACAAGGATAGGGTTGAAAGGGTTAAGAGCATTATTAGTAAAGTGGAGAGAGCCAGTATGCTGTGTCTGACCAGGAACAATTTTAAGCTGTTCCCGGAGCTGAGTCCAATGGAATGTGGACTTGTATCCAATTCATCTGTCACCACAACAGATGAGTTGGTAGAGGCAGCCTGTCTCCTCAAGGAGACAGCGTTGACCATGGTGAGGGAAGATAAGAAACCTTCTGGTAGTGTGAAGTGTTTCACTTGCCAGAAGCCAGGCCTTAAGTGTTTTGACTGCCCTGACTGAGCAAAGAAACCCAATTTTTATAGATTAGCTACTGAGGGAATTGTGTCAATTTTTAGCTAAATATAATATTATGCAAACCTAGAAAAATCATTCATAAAAATATACAATTTGGTAGAGTAAAAAATTAGGATGCAATATTTATCAACTGTCAGTAGTTGGATTCTTGCAATGCAAGAAATAAGTAAATGTAAAATTATTTTGGATCGGTGCTGGAAAAGCTAGATTATGTTGTAAAGCCCTTTGTCAGTGTGGTGGAAACTATGGGCAATGGCATTCTCAACACTACCAATTATTTGACTAACAAATTGTATGAGCACAATAGCACCATTGTAGCTAAATAAATGTTAATCAGATTTACTTACTATCCCTTGCAACAATTACAGTACTAATTAAATATTTATATGTGTACACAGCCTTGAAATTGTGGCAATGCTCCACATTTTACCAGATTCATCTTTACCAACCAGAACCATCCAAGAAGTCTCCATTGAATATAGATAGCCACTTTGCTAAAGCAAACAGTGGCATGCAATAACTGGTATTTGACCAGGATTGATAAAATTGACTGCAGTTTTTATAACACCTATACCGTGCTTAAAGAGTGGCAGCTTTCTCAGGACTCAAAAGTAAAAGTGCAGACAAATATTTCAAAATTTCCAACATTGATTTAATTTGAAGCATGGAATGCACAATTAAAAAACAAACAAACTAGAACTATAAGTCAATTAGTTTTGTCTTTAAAATTCCAGCCTAAATTATGTTTTAGTTCACCAGATTATAAGACCTTCAGGTATATTGTATTTTTTTTATGATTTGTAGCTACTGTTCATATAGCAAGTTATATTAAATTATTTGCTGGACATCCGTCAGAAATGGGTAACTTTTGAAATTGTGAATATTGAATGCACCTGTGAAAATTAAACTTGGACCAATATTTCATATGTGCAATAACTCTAGCATAGCTAAGGGTATTCCAGGGTGTAAAATCACTTTGTGGCATTAATTTATAAATTATAGTTAAATTTTATATTGTATACTTTATAAACTTGCTATTTGGTGTATTTATTTTAATACTATATAAATACTAAATAGGTATTTTGACTCATGGATAAATTGCAGCTTCCATATGCTCTTTTTTAGGGCACGGGCACAATTTTTAATCTGTATCATGGCATATTTTCAACATCATACAGAACTTACTTTATGCGATGTTGCAGCCATAGAAGGAAACAAACCATAGGAACACATAAAATAGAGGTGTTGAATCAAGGGAGAACACTTAAAATACTCTAACACAGAATGATACTGGCTTAATGGTACAACGAGTGTCTGTGTTCCAAGAAATCAACTGCAAATACTAGAGTAGTTTTGATCGCACTAAATTGCAGTCTGAATAATCTCATACAAGGGATGAATAACAAATCATGAAAATTTGTTCACCCAATAGAAAGCTTTGAACACATAGTATGGCCTGTTTATGACCCAATCTGATTGTGGGGCCCTGCCCTGCTCCTGGATACAGACAGGCAGGCAAGCCTACTGGCATGCCGGATATGACGGGTGTGCCCGTGCAGCAGCCCTGAACTGGAAACTGTAGTGTATGTGTGCGCGCGCATGACATAGATACCGCGTGTTGTGAATTATTAGGTCATTTTGATGTGCGTGTTTAGAATTGTATCATAATGTGGGTGTGTCCTGGCCTTTCATATAAAAGGCCGGGAGTCGTCTTAGTCATTTACTTTCTGTCAGTCTATCTTTGTGTTCCCTATTGTTTACAAGTTATTAAGTATTAGAACACTTAACTATCGGTGACGCTGGGGAGAGGAGACATAGAGGTAGCTAGTACCACACTACCAAGATGGAGAAAGAGATTGAGAAGGACCAGGTGGCAGAAAATAACTATCAAATCGGCAAATCTAGACTTAGCTCTCTGGCCCTGATCCCGACACTGATGATGAAACAAAGCCAAATCATCATCAAAGAGTGACTTTCTCAGCTTCTTACTGTATCTGACATACTTTAACTACAGCAATAGTTCCCACACAAACTTTGCTATGTGCACACACATCCATGTATGCACACATAAGTTGTGCACACAGACATATGCATGCAGACACATGGATGCGCACACACACACACGTATAAATCGTATAATCATAATGAAAATAGCTAATTCAAACATTACAACTCCACAGCACACACACACACAAACATACATGGATACACCTGTATTTTATACGCACACAGATACAATATGTAAACATCCGTTTCTTCTCTTGCATTGCTATGCATTTTTGTTTACATATTGTATCTGTGTGCGTATAAAATACAGGTGTATCCATTAGCTAAAGAACAGCTGGCAAACAGTTAATATAGGTTCAAAACAGATATTGTGGCAGTTGTTGGATTAACTCAACACTTTTGATAGCTACATAAAGTAACTAATACTTTTTTACAACTACACTAGCTACTTACTCACACAATACACTTACTTGCACAAATACTTCACTTTAAGTTACTAAGACATTATAATCAGCTGAATGAGTCGATTTGACTCAGACTTGTAACATATATAGCTAGCTATACAGTATAACTTTTCAGTGTTGAGTGGCCTATGTATCAATGTTGTGGTATTGTTTGGCAGAAGATGTAACCAGGTTGAATAATTTGTTTCCTTTCTCAGATATACTGAATTAGTATAAAGTTCGTAAAAAGACACTCAATTTTTCATGTGAAATCCTGTCATGTTTAAACCAGCAGCAGTTTGAACAGCAAAGAGATAACCAATATGACTTTAAAACAATGGAGTTGCATATTATTTTTTCTGCACAAACAACAGGTGCACACTTGATATAATATTAAATTAAGTTAAGTGACAGCTTGTGGACTAAACTCAATACTATAGATAGATGATATAAAATTTTGGTAATCATATGGCACATACACTATACCCTCAGTCACATAAATCGTTACCTGATTGAAATTATTTGTGTGGGTGATTAAGACTTCCACTGGCTGAAAAGCGTCCATTGACAACCAAAACAAAATTGTAAATTAGTGTATAATGTGTTATAGTTTGTTAACCTCTACAGCCTTGTACATTTTTTTGTTAACTCTAATTACCAAGACAATCATGGTTGTAAATGGACTCTGTGGGGCAGAGTCTGAACAAGAAAGTGTCACCTGATACTCGGAGGAACCACCAGCCCCTCCCTCGAAAAGGAAGAAACATTAGTCACTAACCAGATGATTAGCATGAAAAGAAAAAAAATTAATTGAACATACTTTCACATTTACATGAACATTATTCATTCATAATGCTGTAAGGGCTGTGGTCTCTTTGGGGGTGACTGCCAGCTCACATATATCTCTTTGTACTCACGATTTTAGTCAGTTCCTAGTTCTGTGTCATTGCCCCAATCCTCTCTGCATGCTTTTATATAAAATTTGAAGTGTGTGAAGCTGGGTTGGACTTTAGCATAGCAGCTCAAGGTACTCTGGTGGCAGTGCTTATACTGTAGGTGGAGAAACCGGACTGATCCAAGGATCGCCAGCCTCCCCATCTTCCCCCCACAGACTCATTTCACCCGGTGTATAAACTCAGGCTATTTAAACATCACACATCCAATGTAAGTTAAATACAATGATTATAGTGTTGAGTGGCAAAAACAGATTCCACTACATTGATGTAGATTTATATGACGTACTAGTTACTATTAATACAATTACTTAAAACAACAACAACATAATAATAATGATGATGATGATGATAATGACAACAATGATGAAGAAGATGATGATAAGAATAGTAATAGTTATAATATGTAAAATACTATGCTTGGTGTCAGTAAAGATGACAACAACTGACAGTTTGTATATTCATGAGCTGAGCCCAGTTGATGAAGTGTTGCTTCAAATTGAATGGGTAAAGCATCATCATATTGAGAAGGAAGTGAAGGTGATTAAAAAAACAACAACAACTGACTATTTTATATTAATAGCAGCTGAAATGGGCAAGGAACAAATAGAGAAATTTATAGCTTAAGTCCACAATCATGAATAGAATGACAGAAAGCCTAAGTAGGAGAAATTGACAGAGGAGGAGGGAATCCTTGACTCAAGAAGAAAGAGCAGAAAGGAAGAGGGTAAAGATAAGAGCTTAGATGACTCCCAAAGAATGAAAGCAGGAGAGAGAAACTGGTGTAGCTCAATCAAGATGGTAGAGGAATTGACAAAGAAGGGCTTACCTGGGTGTAAAAATCATAATTCATGAATATTATAATAATTACTGTCGCACATTGTAGCATATAAATATTTAACCCTCTGCATGCATGAGAAAGACGGTTACAATAGTTGTTCTATCTGTCTGCTTTCTGCTGTCTGCTGTCCATCTGTCTGTCTGTCTGTCTGTCTGTCTGTCTGTTTGTCTGTCAGTTTGTTATTCTGTCTGCCTGTCTGTTAGTCTGTCTGCCTGTTTATCTGTCTGTCGTGTTCTGATCATGGAGATTACTGACATTGAACTGCTGATTTAGGCATGAACTTACACAGAACGAAGATTTAAGACCTATTATATTATTATGCTACTTTTTTAATTTCGGGCTGATTTGTTAGAAAAAGCAAGCTGTCATCTCCGCTTAGGTTGCAGTGAATGATATTGCAAGTGAACAGTGACTTGGTGGGTGTGGTCCAGGGAATTGTTTGATTCTGCTCACTCAAATTGGTTATTCACTACAGAGCTAATCACAGATAAGGACTTCTGGGGCTAGATAGAGTGGGGACCACTTAGGGTGTAAGTTAGCATTTACTGCTATGACTAACTCACACCTTACTGAACAGCTACATAGCTGAAGCCACTCTAGATTACAGTAGAAAGAGCTATACTGTCTAACTGTATGTTACCCCAAAATAAGACAATCAAACTAATAATTAATGAAAGTTAAAGTTTTGCTGAGCTGAGATGACAAAGTGGATAGGGTTCAGTAAATTGTAGTGTACATATAGGTTACACCATGATGTGGAGGTCAGATGGGATTTACACAACTGGGGGCAAAAGGCAATGTTAAGTTAAATCAAATTTACTATACTAAGCCTTGCAACAATTACAGTACTTATTAAATATTTATATGTGTACACAGCCTTGAAATTGTGGTAAAGCTCCACATTTTACAAGATTCCTGCTTGCTTCACAAAAAGCAGATGTCTAACCAGAACCATCCAAGAAGTCTCCATTGAACATAGCTAGCAACTTTGCTAAAGCAAACAGTGGTGGATCAATAGCAATAAAACTAGTATTTGACCAGGTTTGAGATAATCGGTTACAGTTTTTATAACGCCCATACCATTGTCCATGCTTAAAGAGTGGCAGCTTTCTCAGGAAAAATAGAGTAAAAGTCAGACAAAAATTCAAAAATTTTCAACATTAATTAGATTTGAAGCATGGAATGCAGCCTGTGATGATATGTAATTGCCCTTGTCAAGGGATCTTTTTGCATGATCAGTCCACTCAAACTCTTTCAATTTAGCTCCTTTTGACAAATAGCTTTGAGACTGAGTAATCTTATTGCAGGAGGCACAACAACTTCACTAATGTTAGTGGTCACAGCTAGAATGTTATAATAGTCTTCAGGCAAGCTATGCTCTTGGACAAAACCATTACAGGAATCAATAACAATACCCTCTCTAAAGTCGCCACGAGTATCTTTAGTAGGACATTGAAAAATGCTTGATGATGGTTGTAGTCAATGTTATCTAGTGCATGCATTTTTCAACCTTAATGTCTTTGTTTTTCTGTAATGTTGGCCTTGTGCTTCATATTAAAATGTGCAAGTTGAACAACAGTCTGACAACTCCGAGATTCAGTAGAATCTTTATTTTTTACATAAGGACTATTGAAGAGCATTGATATAAACATATACAGAAAACATATAAGCCGGATATACAGAATTCTCTTGGGATTTGAAAGGGAAGTGACCAGAAGAATTAAGTGACTTCCATTCAAATACTTCTTTTCTTTTTACTTTTACTAGTTTAACCATAGAATTAGAAATAGCTTCAGAATCAAAATCATGATTTTGTAGTGACTTTTAAAAAATAGTTTGAAGCCAATGATCAAAGATAAGAAGAGTATTCTTGCCATCAGATTGCTCTTGATTTTTTTCCAAGTGTGTTTTGTTGATGTCCTTCTGCATGTGCAAGCTATAGAGGCAGTCAGTGTGAAGGATATGAAGGAATGAATGCTTATAAGTGTAGTTTCCACTGTCTACATCATTTTTTTATATAACTTACACAAGCTCAACAAATACTCAGGATAGTAAAGGTTTGTCGCCATCATCCGCATACAGAGATAATTTTGACCTGAGTAAACTTTGATACTTATTTTTGTACAACAAAAGACAATTATTATAATTTTGACATCAAGGGGTTACTAAGTCACCACCAGCAATTTTAGTATGAAGTGATGTGTCTTGAAATTCTTCTGCCATTTTTCGAAGCTCGTGGCCCAATGTCATTGTGGAACGTAAATGAAGGTTCCCTGAACTTATGCACAGCTTTAATCTGGGACACCTTTAGCTAAGCGTTTACTTTCTTTTCACTTGAACCAGCAATTTTATGACTCCGCTTTTTTAGTTTAATGATTTTGGATAGTTTTGATCTGCCAAATGTTGAATGACAAGCTTTATACCAATTAGCTTTATTTTGCATTAAAATCTGGGCTGTGACATCATCTTGAAATGATAACGCTATTGGCAATGAATTAAGCTGACTAAATTCTATCACTAATTTGAGAAAGCTATCATATATCCCCCCCACTGCGTTGAAGACTATTAGCAGGACAATACAGCTCAACATCACCACCACCCACTGATCACACACACACACACACACTCCAATCTATGCTCTCCATTTAATTCATATGAATTCTATAGACAATAGTAAATCTAACCGTAAGACTTCCTTATAGATTTGTATAGACAAATCTCACTTACCAGTACTGCTGGTTCTTGCCCTGATAACTTTGGCCTTTATCTACTTCCAGAGAAAACCTTCCAACACTAAAACTTTCTACCACTTCTGCACAGTTTATTTAGCCTCTGCTTCAAGTACTTACTTCAGCAGCTGCTATTCATTTGAGCATTTAAACTGTGTTTTTAGGTTTTGTACACTGCACATTGTGTTTCATATTAGTGCATAACCAAGCCAAAAGTGGAAAACGTAAAAAAAGTTTTAGGCAGAAACAAAATAGTGGTATTTTGTGGCACCTGTTGTTTTGTTCTAATAGTATTAGTATTATATATCCTGTTGAAGCCTAACAATGTGCAGTTAACTGAACTATTTTAACTTTATATTTTTTTCCATATACTATAATTCACCAAGCTAAGTAGCCCAAGGCAGCTAATTTAGCAGCTCTAGGGCAGCTGTTTTTTTATAGCTTAATGGTTTATTACCCAGTGTTACTTAGCAATGTTTTGTTATCATAATTTTCAACTAAACTCACAAAATCTTTTATTCCCACTAATTTATAACTAGCTTATAGCAGAGGATTGAAGTGTCCATTATTGCCTAGCTTATTAACTAACATTTTTTGGTCCTTATGAGCCAAACAAATCTGGTTATTCAAGTTCCCAGCAACTAACTAGCTATTTCTATACTTTTTCTACTAACTATATCATTTCACGGTTACCTTCAAAATATGATGTCTGTGGAAGACCAGATAGCACTACTGAAATGAAAAAAAGAAAAAAAGAAAAAAAAGCAACAGCTAAAGGAAACATCAGTAAGAGTTGACTTGAACCAAACAAGACTCAAGAGTGCAATTATTCAGCTTGATGAATGTAAATACTATTAGCAGAAAATTTTCTATTCAGATTAGTTCAGAAATGGTTATTGTCTGCTGAACTTGATTGTCTTAGGAGTAAAATGGAGCTTCCAGACATAGCTCATTATACACTTTAACACCTTATCGGGATAATCATCAATTATTTCGTGCTGGAGGTCATCTGAATGAAAGAAAAATTTCTCACATGTATCCATGCATTAATACTACCATTTATATTATATCGAATGCCAATGAGCAGCTTTACCTATTATCAAGTATTTCTATGGATGCAACTGAAGATGATCCAGCAGTTGTCTATATTCTAGGAGTAATACTAAACAATGTGACTTCCTTTAACTGTGACAATGAAAAAATTCAGGTATAAATTGTCATTGTGATAGTACTAGATTATAACATTAATTCAAATTAAGCTATTCGAAGTATCAGACAGCAAAATACATTCTTAACCTAGGGATAGGAAATTGGCTTAGTTGTGTATATACTGTATCTGGTAATTTATATCTTCACTAAATTTTGCATGCTTCTAGGTGAATTGGTTAAGATAAATATTGCTTATAGTTTTAGTTGTTGTTTTTCCATAAAACTGGTAGTTTTAGTGTGTTGTTTGTGGAATGTGGGGGTTGCCTGCGCCAGACCCGAAGCTCAGCAAGGTAACACGCACGTAAGGAGGCAACACAGTCGCTGCCACCAGAATTCTCCTCTTGGTCGGAGCCGAAGCTTGACCGAACTGACAATGTCTTGTTAACTAATTTTAGTATAATTGAGAACTGACTTGGGCACAAGGAGGACCAAGGTTATATACCCCAAGGACTCCTCGTGCAGTAAACACACGCATGACATAAAACTTAACCATAACCACATAATCACAATCATAATCACAATCGTTCATAATCATTAAACACACACAATACATCTACGTAATAGTCTCTCTTGCTCTTCTTCTCTCTCCTTCTCTATCTTCATCTCCAGTGTGGGCGACCGTGGCGCCCACATTGTTCTTATGTTGTCGTTGTTTTGTTGTTGTTGTTGTTGTTTATTTGGGGGGGGGTACAATGTCTTCTTCACCTCAAAGAGTGATTAGAAGGAGTCTCGACAGTATATTAACTTACACTGTCATTTATTACCTCTATATGGTCTGCTCAAAGTATCCTGAAATCATAATGTAAAAGTAGACAAAGATATTCGCAGATAACAATATTCATAACCTGAAGCTATTTAGTTTAATTACATTCATATTATATTAATGTTTTATATTTTACTCCAATATATAATCGTACTTCATCTCACACACAACTTAAGGTCATGATTTCCTAAACATTTCTGCCAATACCGAAACAACAACACAAATAAAAACAAGATACTGAAGTCTTCATTCAGTTTTAGAAATTAAACTTCAAAAGGAAATATGAAAAGTATTCCTAGTTTGATTACTATGAAATAATTTATCTGAATAAGATTCAGTTTGTGGTATGACTTGCTCATTTGTGACAATCTTTGTTTGTAGCATTTGTACGAGTAAAATAAATACAGTTTGTTGTCTAATTCACTAGTAGTTGGATGTAATCTCTCTCTTTAACAGGCTTCTGTTTTAAATATATAATGAGTAAAAGAAGGCTGAGGATGAAATTGTGAACTAGCACTAGTACTCGAGTTTCTAAATGTAGGAGTGCTTCATTCAGTGGAGATGTACTCAAAGTGAATATGTTTGTTACTGCAGAATGACTTGCTATAAAATTGTTGTATGGAAGAAAGTTGATACCACCTTCCCCAAACACTAGAGTTGGATTGTTACTTCCATTGGAGCAAGTGGAGGAAATGTTTCCATTTCTAATGTTGGAAGGATTCCAATATTGACTGCTATAATAAAATCATATTAATTTACTTGTTAAGTTAAAAATTATATTCTGTTGCAAGCTCAGCAAATTCGATGTGGCTTCTTAAATCTCACTTGTTAACTAATTTTCAACCTTCATAACCAAAGCAAAATTGAGGTCTACAAGTTTCTACTAACACAAAATATTACTGCTACTGATTATAGCTACTGTTGTAATTCTCGGCTGAAATAATTACAATAATAGGAAATGTTTCTCTTTTTAACAGCCAATATTTTTAATTATAACCTAACTATATTGTTAATTATAAGTATAATTAAAAATATTGGCCGTTATAGAGACAAAAAATTCCTATTGTTAAAAGACTATTGTAGTTTTGTTGGTTATATGTGTATACATTGATTCAGTCATTTTTGGTTGAAATAACTACAATCATAGAGACTTTTCTCTGTTTTAACAGTCAATTATTTACAGGGGAGGCTCAACTGTACTACTTTAATTGGGGGAGGACAAGAATAGCTTGTTTATTGTTGGTCTATACTAAAGGAAGCTGATTATTGTATTGATAGCAAAAAACAAAATTCTGAAGTAACGAAAATACATTGTAATGAATATTATGCAAATAATGTTGCAGAATAATGTGCCAAAGAAATATAGCTATTAAATAACAGTGAATTTTCAAAAGTATTTCTTGCTATCGTCTTCAGAATAATCTTTTGCTACTTCATGGAGATCTAAATCATCTGTCAATTATTTATGAATACTATGTATCATGCATGCAGTTGTTCAGATGCTTTTCAGTCATTGTAGATCACAAGTAAGTGAAAAAGGGGGAAATGACTTCTCAATAGTTGATGAAGTGGGTGGAATAGTTATAAGTATAGACTGGCTTAACCTTTGTGACTATTAACACTATACAAAATTATGTAGCCCTTAACTCATTCCCACTTTAATAATATAATAAATGAAAACTGTTAATTTCATTATAGGAGGAGTGATGCCCCCAATTAGTATTTAGAATGTACACATCCAGCACACAACAT
>WLWI01004121.1_pt1 | contig 12369 bp, 8 predicted proteins | sample 6701501 | NCBI WGS metagenome assembly WLWI01 (sample SAMN12718690, study PRJNA515312) | sponge metagenome | isolation source: marine sponge | host: Mycale hentscheli | place: New Zealand: South Island, Marlborough, Capsize Point | collected 2014-11-01
AAAAAAAAAAAAAAAAAAAAAAAAAAAAAAAAAAAAAAAAAAAAAAAAAAAAAAAAAAAAAAAAAAAAAAAAAAAAAAAAAAAAAAAAAAAAAAAAAAAAAAAAAGAAAAAAAAATAAAAAAAAAAAAAAAAAAGGAAAGAAACTTGTAAAAAAAAAAGGAAAGAAAATTGTGAAAAAAAAAAATGTGGCAAAAAGGGGGCACCCGGATTTGAACCGGGGACCTCTCGATCTGCAGTCGAATGCTCTACCACTGAGCTATACCCCCACGTTGCTAGTATAGGTGAACAAGAACTATATATTTTTGTATGTACATTATTTTCATTGGTATGTATTTTAGATGAGTATGTGATTTTCTGTCCTCTGAGCTATTTACAAGAGCTCATCTACCAAGAACTATTGGACACTGCAGATGCACACTTTGTTCTCCAGTCCCATGAACTTTGTGACTGTCATAGTGGCGAGAAAAAGGGAGACTGTTGCTTTAAAGTAAGTGACAAGTTCAGATGAACCATGACCTGACCTACTTCAAGTGATTATGAAATTAGTATATTCCATAGAAAAATACATTGGATGTGAAGCATTGACAATGTGCATGATGAAAATTGTCCCCATCTAATTATTTTCATTTTTGTTTAGATAATTAGAGTAAGTGTTGATTCTTGTGCCAGCTGGTAGCCCTTCACTTGAAAATGTTTAAGTCCTCTAATTCCTAATTAAGGTAGTTTCACAATTTATTTGGCTGCTGTTATATAGTGTGCAGTCTATACATCCACATATAACCACACCCATTTCTTCCTTATGGACTAAGACCACTCCCCCTATCTAGGACTCTGCTGAATAAACATATCTAATGATTACATGGATTATAGCAAGCATTTCTAATATTGTTGCAGGTGAATGGTGAGGGAGAATCGTGGCAAAAGTTAGGCTATTCCTTCACAACTCTACTTACTAAATGTGTCAACCATCTTGGCCTTTTGATACCTCCCACAAAGTCATCAGGTGTTCACAAAGACACGGTATGTGACGTGAATTAACTAAATCTGGTACCTTTGTTAATAGTGAAGTAAGAAAATAAAACTGTAATTAGAATGCACCACATAGCAATTTCAAACAGACTTTTTTAGCTGAAGAAGGTTCATGGACCGAAACATTGTAACAACCAAACTGTGCTATGAATGTTAAGGAAATCTACTCATTCCAGTTTAAAATTTGTAACAATGAACCTATACGATGTGATTCCTTTTGTTTACAATGTTGACTGGACTACTATTATGGTATAGTTGCTCAAGAAATGAAGTTGTACTTTGTTGTTGTTGTTTTGTTTGTTTTTGTTTGTTTGTTTGTTTATTTTATATTTTTTGCGAAGGCTGTAGCAGTAATGGATGACATCCTGTCACAACATCCTCAATTTTTCTGCCTGTCAAAGCAAGCTGCCTTCTTGACTCTGTCGGACTCTCAGTATTGCGGCAAAATGAAAGTAAGCTGGAATACATCGTGTGAATGAAGTAGTTAATTTGATTGGAGTTTATTGAGCAATTGAATTTATTTAATGATTCAATTGGAGTTGTAGTACTTTTGCTCTTGATATAATATACAGCCAGTATTCCCTTAATTACAACTTTCTTGATATTTTGAATTTTTATAGTTTATTGTTTTCTCAAATTACATTGCTGTTTGCTTACAATATCCACCCTATTTTAATGTTGCTCGGTGCTATGAATATAATTATTTATTCATTTGCTCATGAATAGTGATAAGATAGAATGATTTAGATGAAAAGGTCATGTGTAATTATTACACCCACACAGCAACCACCATTCTCAAATTAATTGAAAGTAACCCTAAGTAGATACTGCAGATTTATTGGACGTGCCTAGTAATCAAGTATTGTTCAGTTTACGTGTTGTGTGCCTACTTGTAATTCCAAAATGTTAATTAGATTGTATGCATTGTGTATGCCATGTGTGTATCCGTTTGGTTATGTATAACTGTATAGATTCTTCACAGCATGTTGAAAAACTTCAAGCATAGTAGATCTAGAGCAGTTATTTGCTCTGATTCTAATATGGTATGTTGATTTATTTATTTATTTATTATTATTATTTTTATTTTTATTTTTTTATTTTTTTATTAATATAAGAAATAATCCAAAGAACTGTTAATTGGGATTGAGCAAAGTGAACTAGGCATGCCATGGAATGGACCATATGACTGCCCACCAATGTTCATTAAACTTGAAATTTGTACAGGAACAGATCACGTCCACATGCTATTTTTAGCTAAGGTCTTCTCTGCAAAACCTAATCATCAAATTAATTACCTAATCACATGTCTAAATATGTCACTAACAATCTTTTACTACATACACAAATACTTCTATATACACACACCCCTGGTTTTTTGTTTTTGTTTTTTTACTTTAAAGGTTAAGTACATTGTGCAGACGTAGGCATCATACCACATCACTTACATTAATTAATGGAGTTGTGTTTACTAGGCTGTCTAGCTCATTCACTATGACTACACTTTATGACACACCCACTGAGACTCTTCAGGTTTTGATTATCATAACAAACACTTTATGTTGTGCTCATTAGCTATTGAATGTCATTGAGAATGGCATTGTGTCTGAGGGCTACATGTACAGCAGAATTGATGGCAGCACATCGCACAGTGAAGGCCACATCTTAGCTTCTAAATTTAATGCTGACAACTCCCAGTTTATTCTCTTGATCTCCTTGAAGTAAGTAATATCACTAAAGTAGTTGGAAATAATCCAATATAATGTCTTACTAGGAAACCCTTTACCAGTTGTTGCTGTTGTTTTGTTTCCATTTTGTTCCTTGTTTTGTAGTTTTTTTTTTATTGCTTCTTGGTGTTGTTCTGGTTTAGGTTTTTTCTTTGTATTTTTTGTTTTGTTTTGTTGTTGTTGTTGTTGTTTTCTGTTAGGTAGGGGTAAGGGTTGTGGTGGTTGTTTTATCGTGCTCATAGTATTAAATATAAGATATGTTACGAAAAGGTGGTAGCTATTTTTAATTTTAGCATGAAGCAAGAGTAAATGCAAGAATAGTATCATAATAACATAATAAATAAAATATTATATCTTCCTATGAAATCACATTTTTACTACTTTCTGAACAAAGTATGTAATAGTTTTATTTTCATTTAAGTTGTTGACACTCATTAATTTTAGTTATCATTTTATTTATTAAAAATTAATTATGATACTGATTGCATATATAAATTATACATATATACACTACAGCGTATATATAGTATAATGTATGGGTTACACTATGACGTGGAAGTCGGACGGGATTTATAAAACCAAGGGCCGCAGGCCCGACGATAGCAAATTAGTCTGGCGTAGCCGGACCCTTTACCTACCGCTACGCTAGGAAGGATCTGGTGGCATTAGTACATAGTACCAGTTCTATGCCCACCAGATCTCAGGGGGAAGTTTCGATTCTGGTAGTGTTTGTCAGTAAGTTAGGGTTACCGAAGCCACTCAGTCAGATCATTTCAGCAGTCCCAAGACTTCCGCGTACTTGATGAATGGAGCTGTGGAACTTGCTGCAAATAAGGTGCCAAATGCTAGGATTCATGAAAGGGCTACAGCATGAGTAATTTTAAGTCTTGTAAAATGGTAGATATACAAGAATCTTTGCCTTTTGATATTGATAATAATAAATTAAAACTTTATTTAAAATTATTTATTTTATTTCATTTATTTATTAATTTGATTAATTACTTAATTTTAATTATTTTTATTTAATGATTTGAACATCGGAAAGCTTTCATACACGTATCATATCAGTATTTTCACTTGGCAACTTTCACGAACTTCACCCAATACCTAGCGGTGATTTATCCGTATGTGCATTTTTAAATTCAAATTCACTAATTTTTGTAACCTGATGAGGACAGCAGTAAGACTGTCGAAACATCATTGATATCATTATGTGTTAAAAAAATGTTGATATAAAAGAACAATTTATTATTAATTATGTGATGTCAACGAAGAACTCCCTAAAAAAGTATAAAAAAACAGGTGATATTGACAGTTATGATGCCATCGTTATTAGCTGGTGTGTTGTACGTTGTAGCGTACCAATAAGTGCCATATGAGGCAGTGTTATGGCACACCTTTATATCCACCTTCTCTCACAGTGCAATTGATAGTCACCCCGAATTGAGCAATCTGATTGGACGGTTTGTACATACCATGGTACAAATATATAATAATATGCTTGTCTGTCAGTAGTGACAACAACGACAACTATTGTGTGTGTCCATGAATAATTCACGAGTCGAGACAGTTCGGTAAGGCATCGTCATTAGCTTTTAGGAAGCACCCTCATTAACTTTAAGGAATCCTAAAGGTAATTAAGGAAACGCAGTTCAAATCAGGTGGAATCGGCGAGGAAAGAGTGAAAATTTCAAAAGGGAAGGCGAAAGTTTCAAAAGGGGAGACAAAAGTTTCACAAAGCCAAAGCCAATCATGATAGATAGACAGGGAGACTGAGAAGCAGGAGAGATAGAAAAGCAAGATAAGGGACTCCATGACTCAAGAAGAAAGAGGTGAAGAAAGGAAAGCAGGGGGGGATGGAAGAAGCTGAGATAGTTCAGGAAAAAGAGAGCAGGAAGGGGAAACTGATGTGACTAATCCAGAGAGGATAACAACAATGGATAAGAATACCATATACTGGTGCATCCTTAATTTGCAAAAAAAAAAGTTAGTAGGTCAAGCTCCACTGTGTGGCGGGGTAATTGCTAGTATATATTTATTCACCCGACTTTTGAGCAACCAGAAATAATCAGTAGTTACCTGTTTTCTTCAATAGAATGGTAAGACTTTAATCACTCATAACTGCATTATAAGCAGCTTAAACAATAACAATTGTTTTCTTGTTAATAACATTCCATTCAAAAATGTACGGGAAAAATGTCTGTTCCATTGAAATCGCATGGGGAAAGTGAAATAGCATGTAAGTAATAGAAATGTTACGGAAACTAAGTGAAATACCACGGTAGCTGAATGAAATAGTACAGGTAAGTGTGTATGTGTGCAACACTAGTTTCTAATTGGAGAGGAGCCATAGGTTGGGGGAAAAAATTCCAGAGGAAACTAGTCCTGAAATACAGAGATAATGAGTGGACGATACAGTGTAGCTACAGTGCAAATGATTAAAAAAAATGAAGAACCAAAGGTGCAAATCCTCAGCGCTACTATAACTTATTATAATCTCAGACTAAAATAATATTTATTGGCTATTCTAATCATAGCTGGAACAATGAAAGTGGTATATATGAACAATGTCTCAGTAAGAGATGCTAAACACGTAAACAGGCAGAAAAACTCACCAATATGAGGATGTATATTTGGTGAAAGGGTATATTTAATATAATTTTTGCACATAAAGCTTTAAAAATGCATTCTGAAAAGGTCCCACAATGCTTCTGACTCACTGATGTGAAATTCTGAAGGTTTAGGTCTATGCCAGGCAGGTGTGTATCAAACCCACCATTGAGTTGTATGAACTTGCCACAACTAACTTTTGTCAACAACAATGCATGTTGAGAGTTATTCCAGATAAACCCAATGTTTGGAATTGTCAATTAAAATCTTAAACACAATAGTTGTATTTTCCCCATAAACTAAAGATTCAGAGAAGTGAGGAGTCAACATGATTTGAAAATTGCATTGTACTACAGTTCCACTATAATCTATGTAATGCTGCACTGCAATTATATAGTGCTCTATTCGTGCTTCATTCTACCTTTCACATTAATATATCTACCTATCTACAACCCACCTACCCACTAATTACACATACACACACATACCCTCACAATGTCATGCATGTTTTTGTTTCTTACTGACGTCGGGAAATTTTTCGAAGGGGAAATACCAAATTTACTCACATAGTACTTCCCGTTTCTACTTTATTTAAACCGTTTCACTTATGGACTAAGAATAGTACTTGCTTTAACAATTATTTTTTGCCAAAGGATATTGCTAGCAAGTTTTACAGGCTGTGTTGTGTGAGTCATCATGTCCAACTTTTCATCACTGGAGGACAGCTGTAGACAGCCTTCACCAGTATCAATGACTACATCATGCTACAATTATTGGGCTCTTCACAAAAGAAAATATCAGAGAGCACAAAAAATGTGGGTATTTTTAACACTTTGTCTCTCTTACACACTTTTTGTATATGTAGTGAAAGGGAATATTTAAAATCATTTATGCACCTAAAGCTTTAAATATGCAATCTACAAAGATACCACAATGCTTCTGACTCACTGTGGGAAATTCTGAAGATTTAGGTCTATGCCAGGCAGGTGTGTATTCAACTCACCATTGAGTTGTATGAACTTGCCACAACTAACTTTTGTCAACAACAATGCATGTTGAAAGTTATTCCAGATCAATAAAACACAGTATTTCGAATCGTCAACTAACGCTTAAACACAATAGTTGTATTTCCCATAAACTAAAGATTCACAGAAGTGAGGAGTCAACATGATTTGAAAACTGCATTGAACTACATTTCCACTATAATCTGTGTGATGCTCTACACTGCAATTATATAGTGCTTAATTCATGCTTCATTCTTCCTTTCATATTAATATATCTACCTATATACAACCCACCTACCCACTGATTACACATACACACACATGCACATAATGTCATGCATGTCTTTGTTTCTCACTGACGTCAGAAAAAAATTCAATGAGGAAATACCAAATTTACTCACATAGCACTTCCCGTTTCTACTCTACTTAAACTGTTTTGCTTATGGACTAAGAATAGTACTTGCATTAACAATTATTTTTTGGCAAAAGTTATTGCTAGCAAGTTTTACAGGCTGTGTTGTGTTGGTCATCATGTCCAACTATTCATCACTGGAGGACAGCTGTAGACAGCCTGCACCAGTATCAATGACTACATCATGCTACAATTATTGGTCTCTTCACAAAAGAAGGTATCAGAGAGCACACAAATGTGTGTCTTCCAAAGCAGCTTTGATTATCTTGGTGTGGGTATTTTTAACACTTTTGGCTTTCTTCCTCACTTCAACAAGCTTTTTTGTTGTATTGCAGTACAAAGTCAGCCCATTAAGTTATGAAGTCTACTCCTATATCAATTCACTATTATATTGTATCTATCCAGTCGCTGGATATTTAGCAGACATCAAGTTTGGTCGTTATAAAACAGTAATAAGAAGCTTTTATTTAAATATATTATTCCTACTAATATTTTCTATCCTAGTATTTATCCTGCTTTTTGCACCTACAGGGAATAAACTAGCAACATATTCTCAAATAATCATTATTAGTGTTGCTGGTCTGCTTTTACTTATAAGCTTAGTTACTGTTAATGCTAACTTCATTCAGTTTGGAATGGACCAGCTCCATGATTCTCCAGAGGGCCACCAAAGTTTGTTTATTCATTGGTATTATATGGATTTATCAACTAGTTTCATTTTCAACGCAATTTGAAACTTTGATATTAGGCGTCGAACTACAATACTTTATTGTTTCATTCATTCCAGTCATAATATTACTACTGCTGTCCGTAGTAGTTGCTAAAAGGAGGGAGAACTGGTTTCTTATCGATCATGCAAGACCTAATCCATATCGTTTGGTCTATAAATTGACAAAATTTGTTCACCGCCACAAAGTTCCCATACGGCGCAGTGCCTTTACATTTTGCGAAGATGATGTGCCCTCAGGGCTGGATTTGGGCAAGACCAAATGGTGGACCATTTTCAACAGAGGAAGTCGAAGATGTCAAGGTTTTCTATGGTATATTAAAAATTTTGGTAGCGTTGGGACCTGTAATGTCATTGATATATTTGATGAAATATCAATCTTTTTTTATTGACCTCCAAATGAATAATGCTGCCAATGATCTTAATAACTTAGTATCAGAGTTACTAGTTGTAGTTATAATACCTTTATACATCTGGCTAATCCGTCCTTTTATTTACTTCTACCTTCCAACTATGCTGAAACGCATTGGCTTTGGAATATTTGTCTTGACATTAGCTATGGTATCTACTGCTTTGATTTTCGAGACTGAATTTAATCTTAAACGTGCTGATATTTATTGTGACTATACAAAAATAGTGATTACATCAAACTTTTCTGTAGATAATGGCAACTCAGCTTATCACTATTATGCCACTTTTTTTCCAAAGTGCTTGTATTCTCTGTCAATTCTTCTATTTCAAATTGCGTACTTTGAATTCATCTGTTCTCAGAGTCCAAATTCAATGAAAGGATTTCTTATAGGTCTTTCGTTTGCAATCAAAGGAGCATTCCTAGTAATTTTTAGCATTTTGCTAGCTATTTTTTTGCATATTCAATTCAGTACTCCACATCTCAGCTGTGGACTGGTTTATTACCTCATTTGCATCAGTCTCGCTGCAGCCAGTCTTCTCCTGTATGTGTATTTTGCCAGAAAATATCAGCCTAGGAAAAGAGATGAAATATGTCCAGTGTATCGTTATGCTGAGGAGTACTACTTTAAGGAGGATATGAACAATAAAGAATAACTGAAAACTGTTTGAATAGACTTGAATGTCAGACTAGTTTCATGTTCGAGTGTATTAGGCGAGTGTTGTGTTAGCTATACAATTTGTACTGTACTCTAATTACAATAACCAACAGTAGTATATCTGAATGTATTCCTACAATGATTCAGTCATTCTTGACTGAAATAATTAAAATAATAGCAAATTTTTCTCGTTCTAAACAACCAATCATGTTAATTCAAACTTAGCCCAATGTTTCAACTTCTTGCCTAAGAGGCTATTAGTAGTATATCTATTCTAACTCTGTTATCGAAAGGTTTAAGTTATTTAGAAACAGAAACAGAAATTAGCACATGATGAGTACATTCTAAAGTGGAATTTCCTTTAAATTTTGAGCTGAACAATCTAGTGGCATTGAGAGAGATGGTAAAGTATGGTAATGTACATTTATGTATGTTTGTGTGTGTGTCACTGATGGATGAGTAGAAAGTAGAAGCAATAATAGGCAAGTGAAGGATGTGCAGGTAAATGGGTAGATATGTAGATAGGTAGACAAATAAACATTATTATTCCACCCTAGATATCATCACAATGATATCTTTAGGTACATGACCCGTGAAATAACTCACGATATTTCACGTTGTTATTTCATGCTGTACTGCGCAAGCTCATTACCCTAGTAGTCATAGCAACCAGCCAAACTAGCCACTTATCATGTTTTTTAAGGCTGTCTTCCCAGGTGTAGCCTGGTTAGAGCAGCTGCTAAAATATCAGCCCCTACAACCAACTTTACCCAGTGAGTTACCAGTCCTAGTACTAACTACAGTAGTGAAGACAGCTAGTGTGGAATAAACCACTTATTACACTCGGCAGAGTATTATGGCTTGATATTTCACTCTCAGGCTTTATTTTCACTTGCCTCTGTCTTGTGAAAATAAATTAGCCTGCTCATGGAATATTTCACCTTATCACACTCTGACTCATGTAATTAGTACTATATATTAACGGAAACTAAAAACAATGATATAGTTATAGAGCAGAGCCCCACATGGTCATTGTAGAGATATGGTCTATTGCAGCTCTTAATCATTACTGTATTTACTCGCCAAAGTATTCTGAATTTTTAGGTTATAGGGGTAAAAACTAATTTTCAGTTGGCTAATTTAAAGTGTTTTGGTTATGATTTGTAATAACTTTCAACATGGATATTTGGTTGTGCTGAGAGTTCACACTTTTATGTGGTCAACTTATTTTTTTAATATCATTATTTCCAGTGAAGCAAAAGACTATTAGATTAACAGTTTTGCAATTTTCTGTGTACTTTGTTTTTTGACTATAGAAAGGCAATATTTCAGATATTTCAGTGGCATACAAATAGAATTGAGTTCCACAAATAAATGATTCCACTCATAACTCAATGGTGGAGACTTGATACACACCTGGTATGAATTACATCTTCAGAATTTGTATAAACAGACTTTGGTGGCCCTCTGGAGAATCATGGAGCTCATCCATTCCTAACTGAATAAAGTTAGCATAAGAGAAACTAAGCTTAGGAATGGGGATGAAAGAAGCTGATAGTTCAGGAAGAAAGAGAGGAGGAAAGAGAAACTGATCTAACTAATCCAGTAGAGGATAATAACAATGGATAAGAATACCTTATGCTGGTGCATCCTTAATTTGCAAAAAAAAAAAAAAAAAAAAAAAAAATTAGTAGGTCAAGCTCCACTGTGTGGCGGGGTATTTGATAGTATATATTAATTCACCCAACGTTTGAGCAGAAAGAAAAATCAGTAGTTACCTGTATTCTTCAATAGAATGGTAAAACTTGAATCACTCATAACTGCATTATAAGCAGCTTAAACAATAGCAGTGGTATTCTTGTATAATAATTGTCCATTCAAAAATGTATATGAAAAATTTCTGTTCCATTGAAATCGCATGGGGAAAGTGAAATAGCACGTAAGTTATAGAAATGGCACAGAGATTAAGTGAAATACCACGGTAGCTGAGTGAAATAGTACAGGTAAGTGTGTATGCTTGCAGTACTAGCCTTGGAAACGTACAATTCGAGTAGTTTCTAATTGGAGAGGAGCCATAGGTTGGAAACAAAATTCCAGAGGAAACTAGTCCTGAAATACAGAGATAGTGAGTGAATGATACAGTGTAGCTACAGTGCAAATGATTAAAAAAATGAATGACAAAGGTGCGAACCTTCAGTGCTAATATGCACTAGCTGGCTATTATAATCTCTGACCAAAAGAATATTTTATTGGCTATTCTAATCAGGTATCCTGGATCCATATAGCTGAAGCAATGAAAATGGTACATGTAAACATTGTTTCAGTAAGAGATACTAAACAGGTAAACAGGAAGAAACACTCACCAGTGTGTATATATATATACTTTAATGCAACACTACTTTCAGCAAGTTGCAGACCACAAGAAATAAATTATTAGCTCACGTGATTACGGCGTGACAATGGGGGCGTTACCCACAAAAGCTAGTACCTACACATAGCTGAAAGCTTCACATTCTCTCCAAAATCAGCCCGAAATTCACAAAAGTAGCACAATGAAAGGTCCTAAATAGCCGTTCTGAGTAAGTTCAAACACAAATCAACAGTTAATTGTCAGTAATCTCCAAAATCAGAGCATGACAGACAAACAAACAAGATGACCACTACAACCCTCTCACACATGCGTGCTGAGGGTTAATAACTGCCCTACTATTAGAGAGTGATAGCAAGGGTAACCTGTGCTATTACGGATCAATAGCACTCGTAAAGCAATTAAGATGGTACTTGACTTCGCCTCGTGTTATTTCAATCATGTTACTCGTACTATTAATCCCAAATACCACAGGTTACCCGTGCTATTGCTCATATGAATATTGGTTATTTTCAGTGAGATAAGTTAATTCCAGGTGTACTTATTAGGTTCATTCTTTACTAATAATCTATAATATGGGGGTGGGAGGATGAGGTGTGCACGTTTTGTATATGTGGTGAAAGGAATATAATTTATGCACATAAAGCTTTAAAATGCACTCTGAAAAATTACCACAGTGTTTCTGACTCACTGATGTGAATTTCTGAATGTTTATGTCTATGCCAGGCAGGTGTGTATCAAACCCACCATTGAGTTGTACGAACTTGAAACAAGTAACTTTTGTCAACAACAATGCATGTTAAGTTATTCCAGATCAATAAAACCCAATGTTTCGAATTGTCAACTAAAAGCTTAAACACAATAGTTGTATTTTTTCCCCATAAACTAAAGATTCAAGTCAACATGATTTCCAAATTGCATTGGACTACATATCCACTATAATCTATGTAATGCTGCACTGCAATTATATATTGCTCTATTGGTGTTTCATTCTTCCTTTCTTATTAATATATCTATATATCTACAACTTACCTACCCACTAATTACACACACACACACATGCACATGATGTCATGCATGTTGTTGTTATAATTTTTTCTCATTACCCTACATCATGATGGGCAGAGGGAAAAAGGGCAAATCATTTAAAAGTTTAGCACCCAGAGTTTCACCCACTGTAACCACCCCAACCTCATTACCCAACTCTCAACCACCCCCATATAATGCTTCAGATATATCAGATTCCACTATCAGTTATGATCCTCCCATTTCACATGATGATTTTACCATTTTTGATCAAAGTCCACAACCTAAATCCAAACCTCAATCAGCAACCCCTCATGACGCATCAGCATCAGCCACATTTTCTGACACATCAGAGGCACAAGAATTAATTGACAAAGCTAAATCAATGAGCATAGACCCACA
>WLWI01004123.1_pt1 | contig 12361 bp, 16 predicted proteins | sample 6701501 | NCBI WGS metagenome assembly WLWI01 (sample SAMN12718690, study PRJNA515312) | sponge metagenome | isolation source: marine sponge | host: Mycale hentscheli | place: New Zealand: South Island, Marlborough, Capsize Point | collected 2014-11-01
CTCTGGTTCGACTTCCTCTTCTTCCACGCTTCGTTGTGCCAGTATTTTGTTGTCTACGCCCCCCTCGACTACCTCTGTTTGCTCTGCCACCCCCTCTACTTCTTTCAATTCTTCTTCCTCCCTTGCTCCTTTCTTGGTCACTAATTTCTTCATTTGAAGGATTCTGTTGAACATTACTCCTGGCTCTAGCCCTAGCCCTGCCCCTACTTCTTTTAGACCTTGATACACCATACTCATAGTCAGATAAATCGCTGGATTCATTCCCCTTATCACAGGATAAACTTGCACTATAACTAAATATATCATTTTCATGGCTACAAAACTCCTGCACACTTTCATCAAAACACTCTGACTCTTGATCCTTACTGGATATTTCATTTACATCACAGTCCATATCACAGCTTTCACTAGAGACTGAACTACTGGACAAATACCTTTCACTGCCGAAAGTGCCACCGTCTGTAGCTCCAGCACAAGCATCCCCACAGCTTAGCTCCGTTATTTCACTGTCACTGGAGTCTAAACAAGACGTATCCTCTCGTAAACTAGCGATGAGGTCCACTACTTCAGCCGCCGTGTACTTCTCTGCCATTGTATTTTTGACTTTTTCAAAAAAAATATTTTTTCTCTATTTACACGAATGGAAACGCAATCATTACGTACTCTGAAATACGGAGAAAATGATGGCGCAAGAGAAAAAAATGCTAGCCTTAGCAATCGCGCTAAAAATATTTTTAAAATTTTCACTTTAAAATCTATTGCTGCGCGGTTAAGGATAGTAAGACTTAAGTTACAAAAAATCAGCATGCCACACCATCCTATAATATCAGGAAATCAGCAGCAATCTACACTATTGACACTAACATGATTATATGACAAAATATCCCCACATGTACAATGCTGACTCACACATTCTCACAAAGTACTGTACCCACCCACACACTAATTAGCACCTCATAGAGGAAGTTCATTTTGTTAGAGGGACCAGAGCTGTGCACTAGTTCATAGACTGGCACTCCGGAGTGCATCTTGTGACAGATCTCCAGTAAGGCAGACACAGGGTGCTTCCCTGAGAGATAGAAACAAATAAATAGCAAATAAAGATGTAAACAAATAGGTAAACAAAAAAATTAAATTATAAATACACAAATAAAAAGAAACAAACAAACAAATAAATGAATAACTAATGATGTTCTTCAGCATAAATGGCGAGTAAGCTGTTCTGACCGAAAGCCAAATTTGAATTCAGACAAGCTCAGTGAGAACGGAACTCTCACGTAGAACAAAAGGGTAAAAGCTTGCTTGATTTTGATTTTCAGTACGAATACAAACTGCGAAAGCATGGCCTATCGATCCCTTAATCTCTAAGAGTATTAGGCTAGGGGTGTCAGAAAAGTTACCACAGGGATAACTGGCGGGTCTCTCTTTGATTGACAAAAATAATCTAATGAAAAAACTAAGCTACTAAAAAACTGGAAGGAGAGAAGATCGTGACACAAACTTAGAAACATGTAACAATATACTGTAAACTACATACACACCATGCACTAACATACTGTATGTACCTTGTACACACACACCATGCACTAGCATACTGTATGTACCTTGTACACACACACCATGCACTAGCATACTGTATGTACCTTGTACATACACACCATGCACTAGCATACTGTATGTACCTTGTACACACCATGCACTAGCATACTGTATGTACCTTGTACACACACACCATGCACTAGCATACTGTATGTACCTTGTACACACCATGCACTAGCATACTGTATGTACCTTGTACACACACACCATGCACTAGCGTACTGTATGTACCTTGTACACACACACCATGCACTAGCATACTGTATGTACCTTGTACACACACACCATGCACTAGCATACTGTATGTACCTTGTACACACACACCATGCACTAGCATACTGTATGTACCTTGTACACACACACCATGCACTAACATACTGTATGTACCTTGTACTACACACCATGCACTAGCATACTGTATGTACCTTGTACACACACACCATACACTAGCATACTGTATGTATCTTGTACACACACACCATGCACTAGCATACTGTATGTACCTTGTACTACACACCATGCACTAGCATACTGTATGTACCTTGTACACACACACCATACACTAGCATACTGTATGTATCTTGTACACACACACCATACACTAGCATACTGTATGTATCTTGTACACACACACCATGCACTAGCGTACTGTATGTACCTTGTACACACACACCATACACTAGCATACTGTACGTACCTTGTACACACACACACCATGCACTAACATACTGTACGTACCCTGTACACACACACCATGCACTAGCATACTGTACGCACCTTGTACATACACACCATGCACTAGCATACTGTACGCACCTTGTACACACACACCATGCACTAGCATACTGTATGTACCTTGTACACACACACCTTGCACTAGCATACTGTACGTACCTTGTACACACACACCATGCACTAGCGTACTGTATGTACTACACACACACCATGCACTAGCATACTGTACGTACCTTGTACACACACACACCATGCACTAACATACTGTACGTACCCTGTACACACACACCATGCACTAGCATACTGTATGTACCTTGTACATACACACCATGCACTAGCATACTGTATGTACCTTGTACACACACACCATGCACTAGCATACTGTATGTACCTTGTACACACACACCATGCACTAGCGTACTGTATGTACCTTGTACACACACACCATACACTAGCATACTGTATGTATCTTGTACACACACACCATGCACTAGCGTACTGTATGTACCTTGTACACACACACCATGCACTAGCGTACTGTATGTACTACACACACACCATGTACTAGCGTACTGTATGTACTACACACACACCATGCACTAGCATACTGTATGTACCTTGTACACACACACAATGCACTAGCATGCTGTATGTACCCTGTACACACACACCATGCACTAGCATACTGTATGTACCTTGTACACACACACCATGCACTAGCGTACTGTATGTACCTTGTACACACACACCATGCACTAGCGTACTGTATGTACTACACACACACCATGCACTAGCATACTGTACGTACCTTGTACACACACACACCATGCACTAGCATACTGTATGTACCCTGTACACATACACCATGCACTAGCATACTGTACGTACCTTGTACACACACACCATGCACTAGCATACTGTACGTACCTTGTACACACACACACACCATGCACTAGCATACTGTATGTACCTTGTACATACACACCATGCACTAACATACTGTATGTACCTTGTACATACACACCATGCACTAGCATACTGTACGTACCTTGTACACACACACACCATGCACTAACATACTGTACGTACCCTGTACACACACACCATGCACTAGCATACTGTACGTACCCTGTACACACACACCATGCACTAGCATACTGTATGTACCTTGTACATACACACCATGCACTAGCATACTGTACGTACCCTGTACACACACACCATGCACTAGCATACTGTATGTACCTTGTACACACACACCATGCACTAACATACTGTATGTACCTTGTACACACACACCATGCACTAACATACTGTATGTACCTTGTACACACACACCATGCACTAACATACTGTATGTACCTTGTACACACACCATGCACTAGTATACTGTATGTACCCTGTACACACACACCATGCACTAGCATACTGTATGTACCTTGTACACACACACCATGCACCAGCATAACTGTACGTACCTTGTACACACACACACACACCATGCACTAGCATACTGTATGTACCCTGTACACACACACCATGCACTAGCATACTGTATGTACCTTGTACATACACACCATGCACTAGCATACTGTATGTACCTTGTACATACACACCATGCACTAGCATACTGTATGTACCTTGTACATACACACCATGCACTAGCATACTGTATGTACCTTGTACACACACACCATGCACTAACATACTGTACGTACCTTGTACATACACACCATGCACTAGCATACTGTATGTACCTTGTACACACACACCATGCACTAACATACTGTACGTACCTTGTACACACACACCATGCACTAGCATACTGTATGTACCTTGTACACACACACCACGCACTAGCATACTGTACGTACCTTGTACACACACCATGCACTAGCATACTGTACGTACCTTGTACACACACACCATGCACTAGCGTACTGTATGTACCTTGTACTAAGTGAGCTGATTGTGAATTAGCCGGCTTCATTAGATTCATCTGCAGTGGTTGTCCTCCAGGAACCTTCTTCTTCTTGTCTTCCATTGTTGACAATCCTACCCCACAACAACACAGCATATTGTAACCACAGTTGATATAATAACACCTTCGTCTACCTCACACACACTCCAAGTGTACCCAATTACACCTTGGTGGCCATCGTGTATGGACAACTGCTTAATGTGAACTGCATTATATTTTATAAGTATGTGTACTCAGAAGTATTTAAAGTTTACTATTTACTGTAGCTACATGTATGTATGATTAGCATTCATTCTTGCCAGATGTAACTGTATTGTGTAATAAGTATGTTATTTTGAATACAAAAGTGTTGAGAGTTGCCTCTAATGTGTCTGTGCATTTATTTTATTGTCAAGTTATGAACCTTCGTAAAAAAAAAAAAAAAAAATGAAACTTTCTCACTTATTAAGTCTAGAGAGAAGCAAAGGAAAATGTGGAAAATATCTTAGTTGTCGTCGGGGAATCAAACCCAGGACCCCTTGCTTTAGCCACCGGTGCTCTAACCACTGAGCAATAACAAACCACGACTTCCAGTAAGGTGAAATGTGAAGGTCTTGGAAGTCGTGGGTTGTCATATCTCAATTGGCTAAAGCAAGGCTTCCTGGGTTCGATTTCTCGGCGACAACTAAGATATTTTCCACATTTTCCTTTGCTTCTCTCTAGACCACTTCAAGTGAGAAAGTTTCAATCTATTAATTGTATGGTATGAATAAGAATTTCTCACCTGTACGATCCATCTTGACGTCCATGGTGAGTGGCACCAGATGGCCGACCCCAGACTTGCCCAGTGGCTGTCCCTCATTCCATCCCATCTTTTTCATCATTCTCAGTCCAAAACTACTGGTCACTGGAGTTAAGCCATGAAACATGGTCTGTAGAATCAGAACTGAGGTAATCACACTGACCGGACAATAAACAGGAGTTGTCATTAAAAAAACAAAAAAAAAATTTCAATACTCTCAATCCGCTCTTATCCGGGCACTTTGGGACCTGTGGGTGCCCGTATTTTAGGAATGCCCATTAATCAGGGAAAGACAAAATTTTCTCCAATTACACGTTAAACCAAACTTTCTTCATAAAGTTTCAGGCATTTTTTTTTTAGCTTAAGCACAGTCCTCTTTCACTTGCAATCCTCAATAGGCTTCTCTTCAACTCTCTGGAACTAGAAATAACCCGCTTGCGCTGCCACAACCGGTAATGGTCATCAAATTAGTGACTTCGCATGGTAAGAATTGATTAATTGAGTGTCTAACTGGTGCCCGGTAAGGAGGCGTGCATGTAATTGAGGCGGCCAGATAAGAGGGGATCGAGTGTATTATACATTTACGGGCTGAATAAAAAAATATAAAATAAAAAAAAGTTTGCATACACTGTAACTGCATAATAAATGTGTTGACTATGTACAATGAACGTAATACATACACACATGTACTAGTTCAATTGGTAAACCACACCTTTTTTGCCCATGCCTGCATTCCAGTCTTATGGGCTTCCTTGGTGAGAGGTGTGAGAGATTGCTGACCGGTGAACTTGCCTGGGACTTCCTGAGGCACCGCCCACAACTTGGTCTATATGAGAGAGACACAAAGAGAGAAATGCAACAAACCACACTACAATAGGATAATTAACAGACTAATGAACAAAGTATTAGTATTGGAAGTGTCATTATAACCACAACAACTACTGCTATAGATAAATAAACAGTACAAAACTTTTGCAATAGAAAACCAATTAAGCATTAATAAGGGCAGTAGCTAAAATGAAACTATGTTACTAATAAAAGGAGAAAAAAACAACATCAAAATACAACAACTAACAAAAAGAAAGAGAAGAAAAAAGAAAAGGAAATAAAAAAAAAAATAAAAAAAGAAAAAAAAAAAGAAAAGAAAAAAAGAAAAAGAAAAAGAAAAAAAAAAGAAAAAAAAGAAAGAAAAAAGAATAGAAATGTTATTACAACCTGGGCAATCCTTTCTAGCAGACAATAGCTGATGCCTCAATGAAAGAATAACATCAGCAACTGCACAAATGAATGAATAATGTCCTGACCACCCCTTACCTGTTGTTCTACATATTGAAGCAACACCCGTGCCTCCACATCAGCTGGGTTCAGCCTCAGCCTCTCCATAGCCTGCATCCTCTTCACTGTCACATCTGTAATGTCCACTTCCTGTGGGACACAAATAAAGTACATGTACATGTGACATGTGACAACACACGTGTGTAAATGTGGTGAGTCTTCATCAAGTGCTAGCAACACATCACTGAGAACAACGTTCACTGATTTAGCTTACCAACAATAACAACAATAACAATCATGTGATTTTGGTTTGTAGCAAAAGTTAAATAAAGCAGCGGTCAATTATTAGGCATTTAAATGCTTGTCCCGATCATGTCTTCAATGCAAGTCAAAATGAAAAATACACTAAAGATTCCAAAACAAAATTTAAAACAAATGTAATGTCCGTATACAGAGAAAATTAATAAAGATATGTACATGTATATGCTTTGCTAGCATGCAAAAAAAAACCAAAAAAACAACAACCAAAAAACAAAAAAAAACAAAAAACAAAAAACAAACAAACAAAAAAACAAAAAAACAAAAAACCCAACAAACAACAAGAACTCAAGTATTGTGAGTGTGCTACCTGTCAGTGTAAAAAGGCAACTGATGGTGAGCACTATAGCAACTGATGGTGAGCACTATAGCAACTGATGGTGAGCACTATAGCAACTGATGGTGAGCACTATAGCAACTGAAATGTCATACAACATAATAATTTGCACAATGACCTTAATTTATGTACAGACATACACACACACATACCTACAGCCTTGTTGCATTACTACCATATTGATGTTCCACCATATTGTCTCTTCACTTGAATCAGTAGTCAAACAACTCACTCACTAGTGGATCGCAGGCCACAGAGTGGGTGTGGCTCTTTCAAAGTGCTCCATAATGCCTGACTGTTGGTTAGTACATGTACACTCAAACACTAAAGGGGCCAATGTATATATACATGTATTATATATAAGTGTATATTAATATATACACGTATGTATATATACATGTATACATTATGTGTATAAATGCATATATGTATATGTATCTTTGTACCATGGTGTGTTCTAACCATCCAATCAGATTGTCCAATTCAAGGTCAACATCATTCACACCCACCTCCCAGGAGGCAAATAAGAAAACCATCCAATCAAAAATTAGTTTTTGCGTGTTTCCTCTAGCCTAGAGCCATGGTACAAGTGTGTTGCACCCCTCCGTGTTCAGTAGGTACGAGATTTACACGATCCTCGGGCCTTCAGTCCACGATTGTTGTATATCTCGTACCAACCTTCACATCGTGGGTAACTTATACATATACATATATACTGTACATGAACACAAAGCCCCAACCGTGTTTGAATACACATGTATGTAGCTTGGGCGATTTATCAGGTCATTCCGTGTTTAAACTTTCAAATGATGTGGTGGGTTCACAATATTTACTTAATTGGATTGCATGAAGGAAAAACAACAACAAAAAAAAAAACTGCAACTAAATACTGCAAACCCACAAAGACAGCTGGCAGTAAAAGGAACACAAAGAAAGAGCCAAGTATAAAACACCTTTTTACATTGAGATAAGATATATCTATGTATGTATGTATGTACATTAGTGTAGCATATACAACCATGTACATACACACATAGATATTATATGGTATATTAATACATATATTATGGCATATATTATTTGTATGGGAGTCATATTTCATGGGCATATATCTCTTAGAACCTGTTGCTATATTGTTACTAGGTGTACTAACTTGGTAAGTGTGCACTATTTTTTGCCTTTAGGTATATAAACTGTGCATACTAACCACCCTTGGGGTATTGCTATTTTTGAGTTTTAGTTTAATAGAATAGGCCGGATGGATAAAGCTGTGTGAGGCCTGGATATGATATGTGAGGGTCTACTACCCTCTCATATCCTACCTATACTGGACCAGCCCTAGTTCGATAACTCTCCTGCTGACACCAGCCCTAGGAATTTACCATAGCTAGCTGCTTAACTGTTTACCACCCAGCAGAGCAGCCTAGGGTAGAGTTAGATCTGGAGATAACAGCTGGCAGCTACAATGCTAAAGTAAACCTGCCAGGTGTGCTTCAATTGAATTTTAATTGAATTTTAATTTTGGGCTGGAAATTCGCTTGACACCGCCATATTTGTGCGAAAATGCAAGTTGCTAGTGGAAACTGGGCCGGCTTTGGGTAAACGGGTTCTAAAATAGTTAGAGCATGCGCTCAGGTACTGGTGGATTTAGTGCACAAAGCCCTCGGGCCTACGGCCCTTGGGCTTCAGTGCACTAAATCCACCAGTACCTCAGCGCGTATGCTCTAACTATTACATAGCTACTTGGACATTATAAAGCTAATAACACAATCACAAACAAAAAAGCTGAATCCACCATAATTGGAACTTACAAAATGCCTGCAGTCTGGGTAGTCATAGCTTTATTATCTTCAAATGTTTCAAGTATGCAAGGCCAATAACTAAATGGGGAGACTCCTAGTAGTGCAAAATGGCCATTATGCAAGCTGGAAAGACCGTTGAACTATGTTGGTTTTTCCAAAATATCACTTTTGAATAGTAAACGGAGTACCGAGCCAGTCTGGAGTTTCCTAAAAATCTTCCAAAAGGCTCAATTAGCTATTATTAATCTCAACACAAGTCATTTTAACCACTCTATTTCCACTGCTCAACTTCTACACCGACACGATATATCAGGTAAGAGTAGAAAAAATAATAGACTTTTTGTAAATATTGGTGTGATCATGGCTACACAGCCGCACACGTTCCAACACCCCTGACACTCCAATAGATAACATTTAAGAGATTATTGATTTCTAGTACAATTATTTTAGTTAACTAATTCTAGATAGCTACTAAACATATACAACTGAAACCACTGAATCAAGAAATTGCTAGTTAACTGCAATTGTTATTTTAATCTTATTTCTTCAGAGATTACTAGGTAGAATATATGAGTAAACTAAAATACCCATGATATAAATAAGTTCAAAAAACATGCTAAATTTTTTTTAAGTATGTACAGTAATATTAGCCAAAAAATCATTTGCAACAAATTGTATTGTATCATGTAGTCACTTAATTTTTTTTCATTTTTTAAAACCTAAAACTATACAGTACAAATGGCCAGCAAGCTGGTTTGACTGAAATTCAAATTTGAATGCTAGTGGTTATAATACTTCTTTGTTTTTGTTTAATTTATTTTGCTATTCTTTAGCAACACACAACACTTGTACACACATATGTACCCTTGATCACTGGATTACCAGCACAAGAATTACATCGTATTCTCTTTGCCACGTCTAGTGATTTTCTAGGGGTAAGCAAACAAATTTCTGAGACAGTTAACAGATTGTTAAACCAAAGTACGCTCCATTGAAAATGCTCTATTGTACCAGAGTTATAATAATAGACAAAGCATTGTATTGTATTCCCTTAGTGACTTGACTATTAGAAAATGAATTTTCAAGTAAGAACAAATCTGTTACAGAAGCATATAGCTACGACAAACAGCGCATTACCCTAGGTAACTTACTACCTCCACTATTAGATTAGAAAATGAACTCCACTATATTTCAAAATTGTTTCTTCTAAATTTCTTGTGCCCACTGTACTGTTTACATTTTTTAGTAGCCTCAGGGGATGGACACGCATTGACCTCTTTGAACTTTGACATATATATATAATATATACCAAAATCTCAATTGAGACTCGGTAGTAGTAAGGGTCTCGCTTAGCTCGCCAAACTAATATTGAAGATGTTATAACTAGTACAAACACTTACGTAACTGGTAATCTGGTTATATAACAGGGTATTCTGTTATATTACTGGATAAACAGTTACGTATCCATCTTGCGTGTGGTGAAATGACACCACATTCTGAGGAATAACTATTTAATAATATTATTATACTCGCATATTATGTCATATTATTTCTATTCCTAGCAACTTCCGCATACACCTTTCGTGCATTATTTAGAATTAAACGTTGAATCCACATTATCACCCACACCTTTAATCCTTATCGAACTATGCAAGCTCAAACCTCACGTTATATTGTTCAACATACACAGCTTTGGTCAGTTCTACACGTGGTCAGAATATTAGAAAGTGGATTAAACCTCGCTAACTGTCATTGGTAGAATTCTGGTGGCTGCGACCATAGTCGTCCACCACATCGTGGTCATGCATTTGTATGGAACATATGTATGACATTATAATGCACAAATTTTATTGCCTCAAAAAATAACTTTTAACTACTTTACTTCCTATAAAAATATTTGCCTTTGTGCAGTCTTTAAAGTAGCTAGTTATGAAAAAAAAAATTTTATGGTTGTATTACCACACAACCACCTGGCAATTTCAAATGAATCAAACTGCAATTAAGCCTTGTGCACACAGCATTCCAGTGAGATAGCCCAACAAATCACACATTTGTTTTATTATAACTCAGGTCATACATCACTCTAAGTTATTACAGCTACATATTCACTGTATTTCTTAAAGTCCCTTCCATTAAAAATAATAACAATCATTGGTATTTTTAACCTGGCCTTGAACCAATGATAGGTTTCAGTGATTCACTATGTTGTTATACTACTATGAGATAAGGAAAGTAACCAGCAACCATACAAGTATATGTATTGGTAAACATCTGCTGGACCAATCACATTTGAGGTCCAACTTGTGGCTAAGCCACATACCAGAGTTGTTTTAGTGGCCACAGAGTTCTTTTAGGGGCCACAAACAAACCATAAAACCAAGTTGCACTAGATTGCTTAGCCTGGCAAGCTGTTTATCATGATTATACAACTGTAATATATAAAAAGCCAGCTGTTCATCATATAACTGTAATTATAAGAAGCCAGCAGTTCATCATGGCTATACAACTGTAATTCTAAAATCATCTCAGCAAGCTACATATTATAGTATATTCTTTGTGAGAATATTATACAACTACTTTTGACCTGAACCAAGTCTTCAATACTAGAATTATTTTCTATCCTAGAAGAACAAAACACATAATATAAAAACAAAAATCTGAAAGAACCAATATGGCTTTCATCCATGCTGTTTAGCATGGGTGAGGAGAGGCGAAGGGAGAGTGAGAGGAGAAGGGAGAGGGGAGAGGAGGGGAGGGGAGAGGAGAGGACTGGGGAATGGAGAGGAGAGGGGAGAGAAGAGAAGAGGGGAGAGTAATGAAAGTGGCCTGCCAATGACAAAGTAAACACTGGCAACTTAAAAAATTGCTATGGATTGTTTGTTCAGTTGTCAGTACTCACTTTGGAGTTGCAAGTTAAGCCACACGAGAATCTGTGTTCTTAATACAGCTTAATTTCAGCCATTTTTTATAATAAGCTTTGCAATAAAAATTGTAGATTTACATAAATGCTGTCTTCATAATAGAAACACTCATGCAAGGGACACTCATCAAGTAAACACAAAACAACAATTCTAGGCACTCGTGTAACTTCAAAGACAGAACGCAGCTTTATACTCACGTGAATACAACTTGAAAAAAGGAGGCTTTGCCCACACTAACTCAAGCTGAACTAATAGCTTCACAATTTAAAAAAAATAGTACCATAATAGAAGGGTCTTAAATTGAAATCAAAAATAGTAGTACAATAAAAGGGTCTTAAATTGAAATCAAAAAAAGTAGAAGCTACAATAAAAGGGTCTAAATCGAAAAATAAAAATAGTAGTAAATAAAAGGGTCTTATTGAAATAAAAAATAGTAGTACAATAAAAGGGTATTTAATCGACATTCTAAGTAAGTCCATATACCTAAATCAATAGTTAATTCTCAGTAATCTTCACAATCTGAGCATGACTGACAAACAAATGGGACAACTATGAGGGTTAGTAATCTCACTACAGACTTACTGTTAAATTGAGGCATTTCAGAATTAATTC
>WLWI01004124.1_pt1 | contig 12358 bp, 15 predicted proteins | sample 6701501 | NCBI WGS metagenome assembly WLWI01 (sample SAMN12718690, study PRJNA515312) | sponge metagenome | isolation source: marine sponge | host: Mycale hentscheli | place: New Zealand: South Island, Marlborough, Capsize Point | collected 2014-11-01
GTGTAGGGCATTGTAGAGCGAGAAATAACTCACAGACATAGTAAGAATAATGCTAAATTTCATTAATTTTAAACCCCTGTAACCCAATGAACAATTTAATTTTATAAATGGTATCAGGTGACATTATATACTGGCATCAGTCATTCTGTAAGGAAGCTAGGAGGCTAGGAGGCGGGACTAACTATTTGTTTACTTACCAAGTGCTTTGTTCAATAAAAGTTGATAATCACTAGTATAAGGAGTGAGAGTTAGTGATAACCAGTCACTAGTATAATGAATGAGAGGTTAGTAATAACCAGTCACTAGTATAAGGAATGAGAGTTAGTGATAACCAGTCACTAGTATAAGGAGTGAGAGTTAGTGATAACCAGTCACTAGTATAAGGAGTGAGAGTTAGTGATAACCAGTCACTAGTATAAGGAATGAGAGTTAGTGATAACCAGTCACTAGTATAAGGAATGAGAGTTAGTGATAACCAGTCACTAGTATAAGGAATGAGAGTTAGTGATAACCAGTCACTAGTATAAGGAGTGAGAGTTAGTGATAGCTAGTCACTAGTATAAGGAATGAGAGTTAGTGATAACCAGTCACTAGTATAAGGAATGAGAGGTTAGTGATAACCAGTCACTAGTATAAGGAATGAGAGGTTAGTGATAACCAGTCACTAGTATAATGAATGAGAGGTTAGTGATAACCAGTCACTAGTATAAGGAATGAGAGGTTAGTAATAACCAGTCACTAGTATAAGGAATGAGAGTTAGTGATAACCAGTCACTAATATAATGAATGAGAGGTTAGTGATAACCAGTCACTAGTATAAGGAATGAGAGTTAGTGATAACCAGTCACTAGTATAATGAATGAGAGGCTAGTGATAACCAGTCACTAGTATAAGGAATGAGAGTTAGTGATAACCAGTCACTAGTATAATGAATGAGAGGTTAGTGATAACCAGTCACTAGTATAAGGAATGAGAGTTAGTGATAACCAGTCACTAGTATAATGAATGAGAGGCTAGTGATAACCAGTCACTAGTATAAGGAATGAGAGGTTAGTGATAACTAGTCACTAATATATCTTCGAAGGGTCGTGTGTGTGTGTGTGCGTGTGTGTAGATGTGTCAGCTGGGATCAGTGTTGTTCAGAAAGGTTACACAGATGTTCCAGTGTCTTCGTTTGTGCCTCCTGTTCCATCTGAAGATTGGGATTCCTCAAGTGAGTAATTGACAAGAGAAGTGAGTGAGACTGCAATAGTCATGTTGGTTCATGAAGTGTTCTAGTCTAGTATGGCTCCTTCTAGCAGAATGGGAAGGGATCATTGTAGAAGAGTGGGTGGGGCTCAGAGTGGGTGGAACTCAGAGTGAGTGGAACTGGGGCTCATAAGCAGAGTTATTCCTCACAGTCCACACCGCCCACACATTCCTCACCGCCCACGCATTTCTCACTGTAAATGTGCGTATGTTTGTCTACTTGTTGTTGTATTTGTTCTTGTTTGTATTACCAGATGCTATGGTGATGGTGGGTGAATACAACGCTCAATCTTCAGATTCTGAGATGGAGTCATTGCCAGACAGAGGTCAAGGAGGAGCTGATATGGGTGAGAGAGGGAGTACTGTTAGAAGGATGCCGCAGCCACGCCTACCTAGGAACTCTGGTGCCGTTTCTGAGGTCAGACCAACTTTCTAATAGTATGACCCCTTACCATGTTTTTATTGCTTGTCTGCACTCTGCAGGTTATACAATTAGCTGAAGGTGTGACACAACCTCAGAATAATGTCTCTCCGCCAAGGGGAAGGGGGCGTGGGAGGGGGCATGGCTTCCCTGTTGTACCATCTCCTGTTGGGGGCCCCAGTTTTGATGTCCCCCCACAGGCCAGGAACATTGCCTCCAATTCCTCTGCAAGAGCTGGACTGGGTAGAGGGAGATTGGTGCTCATGGGAATGGAGCCTCAGACTTCAGAAGAAATGGCACAGGAGGTAGAAGGAGAGAAAGAGGTGGCATTGAAGAAACAGGAGCTAGAGAGAGCAGACAGAGAGGCAGAGGAGGCCATGTTGAGAAAGAAGAGGGAAAGGAAGTTAAAGAAAATGCTCAGACAAGTAAGAGTTGTGCTCAGTAAACTTTAATTAGAATACATTTGATGATTAGGTGATGTATAAGAGAACTAAATTACTGTTCCACAGATTCTGGACATTTAGTGTCTATTTCCTGTCTGTTAGTTTGGACTGGGCAGGGCGGAGTTTGGACTATGTCGTGGGTGCTTATTATTACTACTATGCACACACACACACACACACACAGATTCAAGATTTAGAAGAAAAGTTGGCACAGGGAGAAGAGTTAGACAGCGACCAGTTGGCAAAGGTCAGTCGTAAAGATGATGTTCTGTACGAGTTGTCTCTGAGCCATCAACCTTAGCATCAGCTGCCTAATGGAAAACAACAGTACTCAATCATCAGCTTCCTGTGTCTGTCTGCCTGCCTGTCTATCTGTCAACTGCTGAAACAATTCATCCAATCATTCATTTGCTTGATTTGCATTGCCTACAAGTTTACTCTGAGCTGCTTTTTTGTTTGTTTCCATATAACATATTATATTAAAACTCCAATATTACTGAATGGGATGGGGGCGGGGCAGGGAATAGAGGAGAATCAAGTGAGCGAATGAGAGTTTGATTGCTGCGTGCATTAAGTTCTGAACTGCTTCTTCTTGGCATCCATGGCTTGTAGAATAGGCAGTCTCTTCTGGTGGTATCTCTTGCGCAATGACTCTAGTTCAGTGTCCATGTGTCTGTCCAGAGCTCCTAGATATTCCTCCAACTGAGGTTGTGTCAGCGTCTTCAACTACACACACACACACAGTGAGATGAACAAATGGTTCAAAGTCCACAGTGAATATATATCTCAGTACAGAGTCTATGTCTAGTTGTTAGCATCCAGGTCTATTGAAATGGAAGTCAAGCCACCAGGTGGTGGTATCGAGTCCCATGAAAGATAACATTGGCTGTGAGGGTGGTTACTTACAAAGTCTCTGAAGTCCATGCCGTCTGGAATATCTGGGAAGTAGTAGGAGATGTCGTGAGGACCTTGTGGACCTTGCTTACGACCAACTTTCTTCTTCTGCTCATCTTTCTTGTCGAAATGATCCATGAACCCTGGTCGATATTCCTGCTTGGCTTCTTTTTCCACAACTCCAGTATCCATGCCTAATAGCACACACACACACACACACACACGGTATAGCTTGTCTCTACAGAGTTGTGTTGCAGAAGATAAAACAAAGGCAGTTCTCACTGAGAGGTCAGGGTTTCACCTTTGTTCTTGTTGTTGTGAAACCACGAGAGCTAACAGCTGCTTTACCATTGTGAAATTTTGTTAGGACAGTGTACAGTTCAGTTGAGTAGAAATTTTCTACCAAACTTTCACAATGGAGGCTTAACTCTTGTGATTATAGGGCTTCACCCTCAAGCATCTGGTTCTTGGCACTGTACCCACTCCTGTACTACTCACGCTTCATGGTATCCATTTCTTCCTCTATGTCCTCTGCATCATCAATGATCACCAGAGTGCCCAGGTTGGTGATGGTGTCCTCGGTAGTGATCATTGTGCCATCCTTCTTCTTCTTGCCACCTTGTTGTAGAATAGTGTTGTGAGCCGTGTAGAACTCGTCATCCTCTGCCTCTTCATCCTAACACACACACACGCGCGCACACACGCACACCAGGATTGTAGTAGAATTGAATAAGTAAGTCAACATTGTATGTATTGTCATTGTCTGACTTGTTAGATTGTAAATTGTGAAGTTTATAATCACCAGCTATTGGTCAATTTTCAGTGACAACGTGAGAAAGTGATAATAAAGTGCTAATTAACACTAAGTCAATCCCCCCCCCCCCCCCCCCTCCCTCCTGCAATCACTCACAGATCCATCGTCCTCTTCCTCCACTATCTGCATGGCTCTCTGCACCAGCTCCTTCAGCACAGTAACAGACTTGGCTGTCTTGATGAACTTGTGCACAAGAAGAGAAGTGGCCGATGGTCGCTCCTCAGGGTTCTTCACTAAACACTGGCGAATAAAATCAGCAAAGTCAGCAGAAAACATTTTGGCATCCTTCAAAGTGGGAGGAGGCTTCGTAGGAATCATGAAGATTGCCTGAGGGTGAGATAGAGATGTGTGAATTCCAGCTAGGGACAAGCCAGAATGTGCGACTCACTCTCATTGGATGGACGTCAGCGTACGGTGGTCTTCCCTCGGCCATTTCCACTGCAGTGATCCCCAGTGACCACACGTCTGCCAGGCAGTCATAGCCAACCTCCTGGATCACCTCCGGGGCCATCCAAAAGGGAGTCCCTATCACTGTGTTTCTCTTAGCCATGGTGTCCTGGCATACATGAACACACACACACACACGCATACATCACTCTACCCTCAACCCAAACTCCTCCCCCTTATTTCTTGTGACTTACCGTGAGCTGGCCGGCCACTCCGAAGTCTGCTAGCTTGGCTTGTCCTTCCAGATTGAGTAAGATGTTTCCAGCCTTGATGTCTCTGTGGATCTTTCTCTTGTAGTGGAGATACTCCAATCCCCGCAAGGCGTATTGGAGCACCACGGCTATCTCTTCTTCACGCAACTACACACACACACACACACAATTAGCTGGTATACACACGAACTTTGACCCACAATAATCACACATGAAATGACACAACTTGACTCTGAATAATAATACTTTTAAGCCCACAACTTATCTCCCTTCATCCAGTTATACTGGTTGTACTGGCTTGCATAAAAACAAGTTTTTATATAATAATCCAAAGTTCTATGACATCCCTTACCGGGTTATTGATGATCCTCATGATGTCTGAGACGGAGCCTGCGCCACAGAACTCCATTACAATCCACAAGTCTGTGTTCTTAAAGTAGCTCCCATAATACTTCACCACATACTGACTGTAGCACACACACACACACACACACTTAATCTACTCCTATAATCCTGTCAACTAAAACTTTACACGTAAGAAGAAAAAGGGGCACAGTACTAGACTACGGTACCACTGCTCTTCTAGTTCAGACCCATTATGTTGGGTGAACACACACACGAGGCCTGCCTACAGAAAACGAGTCCAGGAGAGAATTAATTTCTTAGATTGTAGGAGGTGCAATAAAGTGATCTTCAAACACATTATGTATGAGACCCTTGCAGTGAGTGGTTGGAACATATGCAAGACTATGCTGATTTCATAAAGTCTAAATGCTGGTACTGAAGGATGTTAAGAGGGAGGGATGAATGCCCTCCTTTGTCCACCCCCTTAGATGCAGCCCTGCCTTCACTTCCCTACCACCACACTTCCACAGAAACCTCTTTCATTCCTTACATCACATATCCCATCCTTCTCTTCTCATCTCCCATCCTCCACACATATCACACGAGTTAAGCCAAGTTTCCTCCTTCACTCTAAATCTCCACATGATTCACACTAGTTCACTCTCACTCTGAGAGTAGAGTGAGCCACACTAATCTGTATCACTAACCCTGTCTCCTTAACCTGTCTCACTAACCTGTTTCACTTACCCTGTCTCACTAATCCCATCTCACTAACCCCATCTCACTAACCTGTCTCACTAACCCATTTCTCACTAACCTGTCTCACTAACCCCATCTCACTAACCCCATCTCACTAACCTGTCTCACTAACCCATTTCTCACTAACCTGTCTCACTAACCCCGTCTCACTAACCCCGTCTCACTAACCCTGTCTCACTGACGCTGTCTCACTAACCCCATCTCACTAACCCCATTTCACTAACCCTGTCTCACTAACCCAATCTCACTAACCCATTTCTCACTAACCTATCTCACTAACCCCGTCTCACTAACCCTGTCTCACTAACCCCATCTCACTAACCCTGTCTCACTAACCCATTTCTCACTAACCTGTCTCACTAACCTGTCTCACTAACCTGTCTCACTAACCCCGTCTCACTAACCCCGTCTCACTAATCCCATCTCACTAACCTGTCTCACTAACCCTGTCTCACTAACCCCGTCTCACTAACCTGTCTCACTAACCCCGTCTCACTAACCTGTCTCACTAACCCCGTCTCACTAACCCCGTCTCACTAACCCCGTCTCACTAACCCTGTCTCACTAACCTGTCACATTGCTGCATTATACTGATTTCCTTGATGATGTCCTGGAGATCTGAATCTACTGGGACTTGTTTGATGGCCAGAAGCTGTCCTGACTCCTTGTGCATGGCTTTATATACAGCACCATAGGCCCTGGATATTTCACACCAGATCTTTTCTACCAATCCACTACCGCTTCCTGATAAACTTACCCTTCCCCTATTTTTTCTAGAAGGTCGAATACTTCTTCGGGTTCCCTCATTAAGCTTTCTTCACTCAGTTTAACCAACTGCTGCTGCTTATTCTTATCTCCCATTGCTAGCTACCAAACACTCCTAAATAAAGTAAAGTTAAAACCGAGTTCGACTGTCTGTCACAACAAGAAGTACATCTTATTATTGAGTGGTATACACTCTGATGTCAACATTGAGATCACGCGACAATCGCGTGACCGATGTAGACAATATGGCGAGCACTGGGAAAGATGAAAGCGATCCAACCAAAAATTACCGATACTTATATGGTAGAGGTTCAGAAGAGAAAGTGAAATACGAAATTCCTCAGCTACTACTGGAGGATAAAATTTCATCAGTTAGAAAATTACTGTGCAGAAATTGGAAGAAAGTTCAGGTACTGTTGGCTATGGTGTCGACTAATAATAATAATAAAGGTGCAATATTTTGCTTAGACTGAAAGTAAAAAGATTAAGGAAAAGACCGAGACACGTATATCAGGTAACTATTGTAGTTACATTCTTTCTCTTCCAGTAGCCTATTAAGAAATAATAGGCAGATAATTGGATTCCAAATTGTAGGTATAGTTGCTAAGGTGCCGAGTCTGCCCTAGTAGTAGTAGATCACTTGCATGTTTGTACATATAATCACATTTTACGTCCTTCCCTCTCGCAAGGATGAACTGCTGCACCATGTACTGTGTTGTGTTCATCAGTTTACATAACTGTTGTATGTGTATTTTAAATTTCTAGAAGGGTTGAAGTCTGTGGGTGTGTCGGATTCTCAAGTGGCGCTGCAAGCTGGTGCCATCATCAGTGGAACTTTAGTGGGTGTGGTTCTTGCCAGAAAGAAGTCTGTCTTCTTCCGCATCTTGTATCCAGTCACTGCTGCTGGAGGTATTTGGAGTGCCTTTTATCTGTCTTCTAGACCCAACAGAGAACAGGCTAAAAAGAAAATGCAGACTTTGTGGTCAGACATTCAACAAAGAATCAAATAATTTCATTTATTATTTTCATGTTTCACTTGACCATCACAATCTAATATGGCAAAACAGGTGTATTAAACTTAGTTTGGAGTACACACATCTTACTAGTTTGCAGCAGGTTTTCTCTCTCGCTCTCTTTTTTTTTTAGCAGCTGTTCTACTTCATAGTTACATGCCACAAGTGTCTGTAGTGCATGTTGCCATGCAGTCCTGCACATCCATGAATATTATAAATAATAATACATCACACACTGTCCATTGGATCAGCAATCCTCCTGAAACAAGCAATGTACACAGATCCTCCACTTCTTGCCACCTTCTTTCCTTCCTCTGTACTTTCAGACAGAAGCGGCACAATGGGGTCCTCACTGAGCTGTTCGTCTCTTAACCTCTCGAACAACGGAAACTCAGAGATGTGGGAACACATCCACTCGTGGAGTTCTAGCACATCAGTGGCGGTGTAAACCACACCTCCAACTTGTAGGACATAAGCGTACTCTGCAAGTAGAGAATGATTGATAATGCGCCATTTGTGCTTCGTCTTCTTGAAGTGAGGGTCTGGGAACAGGAAGAACATTTTGAGTAGCTGTGCTTTGTGGAAGAAGTTTGGTAGATATTTCATGGCATTTGCTCGGAGCACTGCAATGTTGCCATAGCGACTTGGATGGTTGTGTTGAAGAGCTTTAATCTTGTCCATGACATAATCAGAAACTTTCACTCGAATTTCAAGACCTAAACTTATTACTTCTGGATAAAGTTCTGAAAGAGTCATCAGTAGTCCACCATAGCCACAACCTACATCTAAGTAGCGAACCTATGATACAACATGCTCGTACAACTGACCAGGAGGACTCAGTCCCACTCTTACCTTCAGTTCTTCTTTTCCTTCATAAGTTGGATAGTATTCATTCCAGTCCATTTCATCTGGGTGTGTAGGGTACACGAATGAATGGTCTGCTAAAGGGTTGGAGTGAGCTCGTTGCCTATAATATTTTTTCTGAGGCAGTTCCATTTTGACATCCATGCACAGACGACATTGAAGAAGTTTATACCTTTTTATTATGATGACACTTTACCCGCACTCCGTCTCGTTTTTTTAGCTCATGCGCACTACGTGTCGACCCTTTCGGGTAATTTTTCTTCAAGCATGGTAAGTGTAGCATGTATGATCTTCTCTTTCTTCAGCAATCTTTGGAAGAGAATCATTGTTGTCTCGCGGATACTTTTACCTTCCTCTCATTTTCTAGGGAAGGGGACCAAAGAAGCATTTGAAGCGCTTAGCAGCGCCCAAGCATTGGATGTTGGACAAGTTGTCTGGTCGATATGTAAGCTATATAGGTAAAGTGGTGGGGGTAGTGTAAACTTGACTCTGCGTTGTATTCAGGCTCCCAGACCGTCTCCTGGACCTCACAAGCTGAGGGAATGCCTGCCACTTGTAGTTCTGTTGAGAAACAGACTCAAGTATGCTTTAACTGGAGATGAAGTCAAGAGAATTGTGAAGCAAAGACTTATCAAGATTGATGGTAGAGTGCGGACTGACCCGACCTTTCCTGCTGGTTTCATGGGTAGGTTCAAGATATTTAGCAACATATCTAGAGAGAGATGCTGTGATGTCTTTGTTTTAATTGCTGAGGCTTTCCCGAGCCATTTCTGTGACGCAAAAACCAACTGAGCATCTCGCGTACATGTAATGGTGTATTTGAAAATGAAACCGTGATAATAAGTGTCTCTATCACAGATGTTGTGACCATTGACAAGACCGGGGAGAATTTCCGTCTGATATATGATACTAAAGGAAGGTTCACAGTTCATCGCATCACACCTGAGGAAGCTAGCGTAAGTTAGTTAGTGGGCGTGGTTTGATCTTTAGCATGTGGGGTCTGCATGCTTTATATCAGCATTGGAGCAGTGATTATAATTTAAAGGCTTAATTTCTGATATTCAGTGATTAATGAAATTAATGAGCTCCATTACGTAGTGTATCACGTTTACTGTCATGGTAACGCCCGTTGAGAATTGGTTTTATTATTTATTCAGTATAAACTGGGCAAAGTGAAGAGAGTGGAAACGGGGAAGAAAGGTGTGCCTTATTGCGTGACCCACGATGGCAGAACTATTCGCTACCCTCACCCGGACATCAAGGTCAACGATACGGTACGTGTGGACATCTCCACGGGCAAGATCATGGAGTCCATCAAGTTTGACGTGGGTAATCTGGTGATGGTGACTGGTGGACGTAACTTGGGTCGAGTTGGCATGATCACCAACCGAGAGAGACACCAGGGATCGTTCGACATCATTCACGTGAAGGATGCTTTGGGTCACACATTCGCCACAAGATATACCAACGTGTTCGTGATAGGGCGTGGTAGCAAGTCTCTAGTCTCCCTCACTAGACAGAAGGGCATTCGTCTGACCACAGCAGAAGAAAGAGACAGGCGTTTGGAGGCAAAGCAATAACAACACTGTTTGCTATTCAGTGCATTGTTAATTTGTTTGTTTTTCATGTAGTCAAAAAATCTGATTTTGTTGACAACTGACATGCATGAATGCATTATTTTAATCGTTCCATTTTCCATTTGTAAGTTGGTAGGACAGAAGTTGTACCAGACTTTATCTTCACACACTTCCCTTTGCCCTGAAAGATGGAACTGTATTTGCACAGAATCTTTAAACTGGAGGAGTTGAACTTACCTGGAGGTCTTGTTTAGTCTTGAGTTTGGAGCACACCCTCTGCAAGTCCTTGCACCTCTTTGAGCGAGATTTGAGTTCCTTGTATAATTGTGGAGTTATCCTGTCAGTTGCTTGTGGTTCTTTTACTGCTGCAGTTTTCTTCCTATTTCCTTGTTGCAAATCTGCCACCTTTTCTGTCGCTGAATTACTAGCAATAATTTTTTTCCCCTTGAGAAGTATTTTATATTTTACCTTCCTCATGGGAATCCACAAAAATGGTATGTGTGTTTGACTTGTGCCTGGTTTGGTGAAGACAACTCCTCAGACGATCTACCTTCTGTACATCAACATGAATTCCACACTCACTATCTTCATGATAGACTCACCTTTCTTTCTTGAGTTAACTTCATCTGCACATACTTGTGATCTTGAGTGTTCATAAGCAGCAAGTCTTCTTCGTTGTACTTTTCTTCCTCTTGTGCTACTACATGTCTTCCTTTCTAAGATGCATTCATGGTTTTCAAAACATAGTGAGCTGTAAGAGATGTTACCTGGAGAGGCTGGCTGATCATCTTGTAGTAGAACTCATCTGGATTTCTGTTACGAGCCTGTCATCAAAGCAACAACTGCAGCTACACCACACCATTTAGTATTTCAAGAAGGTCACTACCTTTTCATGGAGTCTCTTTAACTGAAGTTTTTTCTTCTCGTAGTCTCTGGCTCGAAGGACATAGTCTTTGTGCTTTTCTAACAATCCCAAGTGCTGCCTAGATTGTGTCTAGATCATCCACGCCAATACTAAATCACACAAAGGAAGCAAAACCTTCATTACTAACCTGAGACCTCTCCTTGTGTGCTCTCTTCAGCGTTTTCTGCCTTTTTTTGAAAGACGACATGATTTCTGGTACGAAATCGGGAAGATTTCAGGTTGACCACCCTTACCTTTTTCAAATTGGTAATGGTCACTTGCAAAGAGAGCACATAGACTAAAAGAGGTGGAGCTTATGCTGTAGTTGATGACGATTATTACCTATCTTCTTTTTCGCAGTTTGAGCACACAAAATAGAAGCGGTGAAAATGTCTTACAGCCAGGGATTTGCTAGTGGTACTGACGTCCCTATAGAGCACCTAGACTTTAGCTACATAGGAACGTGCACTAATGCCTCCTATGTAGAGAAAATTGTCCGAATTCTCAGGTTAGAGACTCTATTTCTTAGTAGCTTAGCAGTTTGACAATAAATGCTAACAAATCAATTAGATCTGAAAAGGAGGGCCACTATCCTGAGTTGCTGCAGAGTGCAGAAAATAAATTAAAGGAATTAAATCCAGCCAGGTTAGTTTTGTGTTGTGTGGAACTGAGGATACTGAAATGGTAAGGTGTTGTTCATTGTATTAGCAAGTTACTGATAAAGACAGAGTCAGTCAGAGTAATGAGGGATCTCCCCCAACAGGAGTTTCAGAGAATAGCAGCTGACTTGCAGGTAGGGAGGGACATGCTAGGTGGGGGCGGGGTTACACCAGATCTGATGTGTCACTAGCAATGGGAAGAAAAGGTCAGAGATGAGGACCAGGAACTCAGTGATACAGCCACAGCTGCAACTAACAGCTCAATGGTGAATGGAGGAGATGATCACTTACCACCAATCAGACAAGCACAAGTGTTCACTAAAGTAAAGATTCCTGTATGTGTGTGTGTGTGTGTGTGTGTGTGTGTGTGTGTGTGTGAGTATCACATTATGTAATGTTTTTTTAATCAGCCCACCTCAGCCACTGGGAGTGGAGATAGACCTGGTAAGACTGGGGTCAAGGTTCGTGATTATAAAGAATGGGATAAGTTTGATGTGGAGGTTGAGTGTGCTAAAGTGGACCAGCAAGATGGAGGAGCAGAGACTCATGCCAGTGCAAGTCGTAGCAGAGAGCCTTTGAACTCGGATGGAGAAAAAATCTTTCATAGAAGTAAGACCATTTCCCTTTATTACCCCCCTCCCCCGCCCCCTCCCCTGTCGGGTTGCTTAACATTAGATCTATTTATTGCCTTAACTCTCTCTCTCTCTCTCTGTGTGTGTGTGTGTGTGTGTGTGTGTGTGTGTGTGTGTGTGTGTGTGAACTTGGTTTGTGAAGGTCCTAATATGGCTCCATTAGAGAAGCAGAAAGTGGCTCTTAGAGAGAAAGATAAAGGGAATGAGGTGAGTGTGGAGTGTGGGATGAGGTGAGTGTTGGAGTGTGGGATGAGGTGAGTGTTGGAGTGTGAGATGAGGTGAGTGTTGGAGTGTGGGATGAGGTGAGTGTTGGAGTGTGGGATGAGGTGAGTGTGGGAGTGTGGGATGAGGTGAGTGTGGG
>WLWI01004125.1_pt1 | contig 12357 bp, 8 predicted proteins | sample 6701501 | NCBI WGS metagenome assembly WLWI01 (sample SAMN12718690, study PRJNA515312) | sponge metagenome | isolation source: marine sponge | host: Mycale hentscheli | place: New Zealand: South Island, Marlborough, Capsize Point | collected 2014-11-01
GGTGCTCAATTCAGTGAAGCTGAAATCACTTGTGAGGCTGTTTGTCAGCCAAGTAACTCGGCTTCTAGCAGCAGTGATGTTAGTGTTCAAACTGATATGTCCTGTACTTTGGTAAGTTTAGAAATTAATAAGAAATGCTGAAACTTTTATTATACATAATTTCTATAGATTGGGATGATGCAAAGTGAGCTCAACTCTTGTTATGTAACTATTCGTGAACTCCTTGATAAGATTTTTCATACAGTACCATTTAGTGAGCAGTCTCTACAGAATGATCAGTGTGTAAAATTTACACTAGTCTCCCTTCTTTTAGAGTCCTAAAAGCTGTTTTTGAGTTTGTGGCACCACCTACTGAAAATTTTAACAGAAATCCTACAAAGCTCACTGATTTTCAAGAGTTCATGATAGTTATGTCTAAGCTTAGGCTTGACAGCCCTTTGCAGGAGTTTGCTTACAAATTTGGAATATCCGTGTCTACAATTTCACGTATTTTATTGAAGTGGCTTTGTCATTTTGAATACTAAGTTGAAACCCTTAATCAAGTGGCCTGAACGTGAAGTTTTATGGATTTCAACACCAGCTTGCTACCGATCTTCCTTTGGAAAGAAAGTGATCGTAGACTGTTTTGAAGTCTTCTTCTTACAAGCACCACAACGGTCTGACATTATGAATGGGTAAATTATAATAACTAGTTTATTGTTTGGCTCTTCTTTTGCATTCAGGTAACTTTCGACAAGTTTGACAGTACCATTTTCCACTAGGAATAGTCTTCATCTTCAGACATCTAGTATGATACCATTCTATAGGACAGTTGGGAAAATTGCATGCAATCATCTCGTCTCCATCCTTTTCAACACCTTTACAATAGCAATACTTTTTGGCTGCTTCATTTTGGGATGAAGTTGAAGATGGTTCTGATGTACTTGAAAGTCCAGCCTGTGCAGAATGTTTAGAGCTGCTAGAAATACATAGTCTGGTATACCACCTGCCAAGCAATTCAGGAAGAATACAAATCTTGAAAAACTCGGTACACTTTTTGACACACTCTAACCAAAAATCAGGATCTGGTAAAACACGTTCAATATGTAATACAGGTTTACCATTGTCAGGGAAGGTGCAAATCACAAAGTCACCGTAATCCACTCCACAAATGAAGATCTGCGTTTGAACCTGATAATAGTAAGGATGGGAGTAATCAAGACCGAGTAAGCCATCTGCATTCTTTTTTAAACAAAACTTCTGTCATGTTCTGCACTATCATGGATAGTGTCGCTTCTATGACAAAATGGACACTTGATTTCAACCACTCCATTTGTGCAACAGCTACACTTCACTAATCCATCAGGTGAGGCTCCAATATGAGCCCACTGTGGATTTATGAACAATCCACCATCATTCACTTCAAACTCATCATGCTTGGCTATCATTGGTTCACATAAGTATCTCTTGCATATTTTTCATGATTGCACCCCCATGAAGTTGCAGCACTGACAAATTTAAATGCTTCTGGGTAATAGATTACTTCGATCAGACTTTGGGCTGGGCTAGTTGGGTCAGTACGACAAGCTGCTTTCATTTTTGATGCTGTTATTCGACCGGCTCTATACTTATACCACAGATTTGAATGAAACTGTTCTCGAATAACTCTTTCCACTGATTATGCCATTTCATCAGTCGTTAATATTTGAGTATTACAGCAAGTATCTAGAAGTTCAGGATAATCTATTTGCAGGTACTCTTCTTTATGAAGTTGAGGCAATGGAATAGGGAAATTGGGAAGTGAAGTTTTGGGTTGAAAGTCATTTGCATACGGAAGTGTTATTGATAAAATAGCCGGCTTACTTCCACACTCACTTAAAGTTTTATAAAAATTTTAAGTGCAACATCAGTAGGTGGAGAAACAGTATGAAACATTCTAGCTTTTTTTGAAGTAGAAACTGTTGAATCTGTCAAAGCATCATCTATTTTCCTTTTCTTTCCCTTTGCAGAAGTAAAATCAATGTCTTTAACTGGATCATAAGGAATATTTTTCTGAAAAGTAAGAATCACCCATTGGCACTTTTCTTGTGTACAAGTTGTCTTACTTCGAAGTCTGGCTGATTCAGCTGAATAATTATTCCTTTTGTTGTTGTATGGTTCAGGTTAGGCATTCACAGCGAAGCAATGCTACAAATCTCTGAACTTGTCTTCGATTGTAAGCTCATAACTAGCATGGTGAAACTAAGCAACGCGAGCGCTACAAGATACCAAAAAATTTCGTGGCCTTAGGTGGCCTCCCATCCACTGTCGAAAATTTGAGCGTGCAGGACTTTCAATCCATTGAGCAATAGCAAGAGCAAGCTTTTACCAACGGCTGATCAAAAAACTTTATGTCCAGGCCCGATAGTTTCTCCGCTACAAAGTCAGAAAGCAAGTTACTTAAGAACATTTATTTTTTATTAAGCGCTCGCCCATTATCCTCGCTGTTAAGGTTTGGAGTGAAGCGGGGGGGGGGGGGGGGGGGGGGGGGGGGGGGGGGGGGAGCGTAGTCTATGGTAGCTACATGCACTTTGGATTCGCCAATGTAGCCATTTAAATCTTCCCAAAATATTCACATTCATCATTAAACTATGTTTATTAACTGGATACATACAATTGAGAAACAATCTTATGATGAGCATACTTGTGTAACAATTTTTTTTGCTAAAATGTTTTTATGATGGCAAGAAGCTAACTAACCTGGTTTAGGTTGCAATAGCAAAAGAAAAACTGACACATAAATAATTTTCTTCTAAAAACTGCGAATACTGAGTGAGTTTAGCATAGATTGATAAAAAAATGTTTTAGGTCCACACAAAAAAAAATGTAACAATTAGGAAAAACTTAAATCTCTGGTGAAGTTCATAAGGAGTGGTCTGAATAGTATGTATTTCTCTCACATTAGGAGAGTTTGGCCATGCCAATCAATATTTCTTTATTGCACTTCTATGCCCACTCTATTACCTTTAAGCCCATGAGCCTCAAATAAGTTAATTGGAGGGAGACTATAAATATGATATAAAGAGATAAAGTAATAAAACTTTGTGAAATATAGTATCTGATACCTTAAGAAAGATTAAATACAGGACTAAAGTACGTCAGAATAAATAATTAGCTTTCACACTTAAATAGAATTAGAACAGTTTGTGATGTAATGAGACAGGAAAATTACTTTATATGGTAGTCAGCAGTAAATAGTTTTAACCATTCCTTTCCAATAGTATCGTGTACGTGTAAAATGCAAGAAATACTTGAATGAAGTTTTGTCACACAATATAATAAGAGAACTGAAGAGAATGTCTAGTGTAACGAAAATGAGTGAAAATGTTGTTGAAGCTGAGTATGATGTTTTGAAGAGAAGTGAAATTATTTCTACAAATGAAAAGCGTGTGAAATCTGCTCCAGAAGAGTATGGTATTTTAATACGGAATGAAATTTTTTCTGAAAAGAAAATGCGTACAACGTCTGCTGGGGCACAGTATGATAGCTCGAAAAGAAATGTTGATGTTTCTACAAAGGGCATAAAATCTGATGAGCTGGAATATGATATTTTGAGAAGAAATAAACGCCTTCCTAAGGGAGATAGTGGCACTGCAGCTGAAGACCCTGAGGAGGTATATGGTGCACTACAAACGATAGAAGAGAAAACTTCAGGTGGAGATGTTTCTTCTATCTATGACTTAGTGAGGTTAGAAAATATGCCTATTAAAAAAATTTCTAACAGAAAAGGAATCATTATGTCAATGTCATTGATTTCAGCTTTTATAATAATCCTCCTATTACTAACTGCTGCACTGGTTACAACAGGAATGTTCTTAGTACAAAAGCAGAAGACGATTAATTCAAACAATGCAGTCATCAGTAAACAAATATATACTATATCACAATTGAAGATTGAAGTGGGTAAGTTGAATCAGTCTCAGAATTTACGAATGGTGGACGAGAACTGTACATTCTATAATAAAAAAATGTTTACATTGCCAAGCAAAACCACTGTAACTCGAACCATTTTACGTGATAGTTCAACTACGGCCTTCGTAACACCTACAACTTCTCCTTTTACAACACCAGGTAAAATTACTCCTACTGCCCAAGTGACTTCCTGCAATGAACTACCCAGATTATCCCCTTCAGGCTACTACTGGATCACGACATCCTCCTCTGGAAGTCCCACTATCAGAGTGTATTGTGATATGAAAAAGAGGTGTGGTCCCATCACCGGAGGCTGGATGAGAGTAGCTAGCATCAACATGAAGAAGAACGCATCACAATGTCCTCCAAGTCTGTGCTTAACTACGGCAGATCAGATTCGCATGTGCAGGTTGTGCTCCAAATTGAACACGCCCACCGTTGAAGTATTTCACACCGGTGTTGCCTACTCCAAAGTGTGCGGAAGAATTATTGGATACTTAAGTGGAGTGCCCACTGGTTTCTCTGTTAAGTATACGGAAACAGTTGATGGAATAATACTTTCTTACGATGATCCTGAAGTGATCATTTGGAGTTTCGCTGCAGAGTCATCAAACTTTGTAAAGAAGTCCACCTGCCCATGCAAACAATCATATGATGGTACTCTAATGGTACCAGATGTCATTAGTCAGCATTATTTTTGTGACACTGCTTCCACTAAAGTGTCTCTAACTGCAACAGTCAATACTCAAAACCCGCTATGGGATGGGGCTGGTTGTGATGGAGATGATAATTGCTGCTCCTTCAACAATCCTCCGTGGTTTTATCGCGAATTATCTGCTCCCACTTCAGAAGATATCAGAATGACTATAAATTTAAATGATCGAAAAATCATTGAAGATGTAGCAGTAGAAAAAATAGACATATATGTACAGTAACTTGCGCATAGTCTGCACTTACCTTTGTGCTTTTGTATCATTTCCTGCCTAGTTCCTTTTAAATATTGTCACTTGTATTAGAATGCTTGTCTCAAATTAATTAGTCACCGTTACTGTTTATTACATTAATAACATAATTAGTCTTCATAAATTAGATGCAGCTAGTTGTAAGACCTACCCCATTTAAATATTTTTATACAATAAATTTTTCTACAAAAAAAAAAAAAAAGAAAAAAAAAAGAGAAAATAATATAATCCAGGTCGGTTTCAAATCTGCGCGACTTCAACTCTGATGATACACACACTTACCATTAAACCTAACTCAAGGAATCTAGGTGTACCTTAACCTATTGTATCCTTTTCTTACTTTCATTTTTTTCCCCTTTTGTTCTAGGTCTTGCCCTGTTCATCTCCTGCTTTATAAAAATTGAACACTGGGTCACTGAACTGAGCTGGGAAATAGGATTCATCTACAGTAGCTAACCATAATCCACCATACAAAACAAACAAATCATTAATAAAAACTTGAAGTAATTCTGTAAAGAATAAAGAAAAGGGTAAAAGACAGAAGAAAAGGGAAGAAAGAAAAGAAAAGTACCCAGTAAAAAAGAAATGAGAAAGCAAGGGAAATAAAAAAAAATTAAAAAAAGAAGAAAAAAGAAAGAAAGAAAAGTGCCCATACTGGGATTGAACCATAGCTGTTACGTTTTGAACTACAAAGGAGTTCAACACACGTTTTGAACTACAAAGGAGTTCAACACACGTTTTGAACTACAAAGGAGTTCAACACACGTTTTGAACTACAAAGGAGTTCAACACACGTTTTGAACTACAACGGAGTTGAACACTAGTTATATAACTGCAAACTGATATGACAGAAAAGCATAACTACAAAATATACAATTATAACCAGATCTGATAACTTTGGCCGGCTAAATAGCCTACCAGTTAATGTTTTGGTTGGATATCAAGCACTCTTGGGTGGCTAATATCTGATGGCCGACTGTAATAATCCACACTGGGAATATCTCAGGAAAAAAAGAGAGCAGGAGAAGGAAACCATGGATGAAAATACCTTATGCTAACTTCACACCTAATTTGCACAAGTTAGCACTTTAGCCACCATTGTATGTGCCAGGGTACTTGCTAGTATAAAACGAGTACACGTAAATTGAAATCAGGGCAAAATAGGAGCGTAACGCCAAAAGAAAAGCATAAAGCACTAACCACAAACTACTATTTTGCTTATCAAACCTGTGGCAGTTAATTGCTCAATCATTTGAAACTGGAACAATGGAGCATGCAACACAAAACACTCTTAGAATACTAGCAAATACTGCTGTATTATTAGCATGCCTCTAGACAGCAGTGTAGGAGGATGTTTTGGTAAAGAGAGACTTCAAAGGCATGTTTTTTGTGGTTAAAAATGGTTATGTCCAGTGAGAAATCACCTTGGGAGATAGTGGTGAAATTGTGTGTGTGTGTGTGTGTAAGGGGGGGGCTGTTTTAATTTTATGGGAAGCTTTTATGGAAAGGACAACCTGACACTGTAGCCTCTAATTGTAGGGGTGGGGCGCTCTAGTCCCCACCCTCAGCTTCCTCCGAGTAGTTTTAACTCCTGAAACAATCCTTACCAAATCGTCATTACATTTAGTGCATCAATACAAGGAGGGAAGGGGGCCATATGTGACGGATGAAGACCACTTCTCTGAGGACCCAGATCTGCATGCCAGTATGTACAGTACTTCCCATCACACAACATAGTAAAGGTAAAGGTACGTACCTACGCTTACACGATACAAATCTTCTTTGATGGGTGGAGTGTGGGAGTGTGACGTAATGCATGTCACGTGATTAAAACCCCAGGAGAAGGGCGGTGCCTTTGATAAAGGAAAGGTGATGTAAAAGTTGTTTTTTTTTTGCGGGGGATTGGAAATTCCATATTTGTTTCCGTCCTGAGACTGAGAGTGTTACCGGGAGGAGGCAGATTATTTATTCCTAGTTAGTACTTCGACTAAGGGTCGGCTAGTGGTTGTACCTGTTGAAGCGGTGGTCTGCGGAATCATTTCTATGTACTGATGGCTTCGAAATTTAAACGAGAGTTGTAAGTTGCTTAGCTTTGTTTTGGCGAGGGCTTATTTAATGTGACATTATCATTGTTTTAATTATTGGTGTCGTCGTTACGAAGTCATAAACTAAAGCGTGTGCGTTCATTTTATTTGGTTCTTGGGGCGTCAATTTCTCTATGGCAACTGAATCAGTGTAGTCTGGAGAAATGCTATTATTAGATAGAGTAATCCATTCCAAAAGGTGCTGTTGTGATAATAGCTCACTTGTCTGACACAGAATTCAGAATTACAGGACCAGTGAATTCCTAGTGAATTCCTATTAGAACAGACTTCATAATTGAGTAGTGTGCTCCTGTTGTGTTTAATGAACATTCCAATGCCTTGTCAACACTTTTGAACCACTTGTACCCCTACAGAGGGAGGGAGTGAAGGGGATGGGAGTATATAATGTTGAGTTGAGGAAGTGGAGGATAGGAGGGAAATAGATTTGGTGGAACACATAATTACATAATGTGCTACTTTCGCTTGTCTAGTTCATATTGTATGAGTAGCAATGTGGCAACCAGATAGTGACAAAGGTACGAAGGAATAGCGGTGTGTCTATGTTTATACAGCCAATACATTCATAGGGACATATTGACTTATTGCCAGAATACACAGTGATCTCTGAGGAGGACTTCAGCATGGGTTAATATAAGTTTATTGGCTGTATAATCTGAGAAAAACCCATCATTCTCTTTTTCTTGTGTTTATGTCTAACTTAATTCACTTAGTAATTAGTGATGATGGCATTTTTTGTTTTTTTGTACTTCTATATACTGGCTTGAGATTGTGGAAATTGTCAATATAGTCTAAAGTTGTAGACTAAACATATTACTCTGTATCACCAGTAGGAATTTCTGCAGAGTTTGTGGCAAGTAATTCCAAGGGCCTGTCCCTATGTGTGTGTATACAATGCTTTAGAAGCATTAACATAGCTACAATGGTTATGAATATTTCCAACCTTATTGATACAAACTTGCCTGAAGCCTCTCTTGCACGTGCTCTAATACACGCAGGCACAGAAGTTTTAAATTTGTGTTCTTGGCGTCCGTTACCCAAAGTGAGTCATGTGATATCTGGTTGTGGTGGCCTGTCTAGCGATTCTTTCAGTCTTTGGTCTTTTGTAATATAAATGTGTGTCAACATTAACAGTGTGCTACCAGGTTGATAAATCCAAGTACAGTGGGGCCATGACTTTATTCAGTGTGGGTGAAGTCTTGATGTTGGCTGATGTACAGTAATCCACCAAATGTATGTTCAAGTATAAAAGTAGATCCATGTAGCATTGTTTAACTAAGTTAGGTAAGAAATGTGTTCAGTGGATAATATATTGGGAGTTTCAAGATTTCAATTGATGAAAAATAATCAATTGAATTCTTTTCTTTTTTTTCACCTAATGGGCAAAAGTGTATGTGTTTTTTGCTGGCTTGAATGTGTGTGTATGTGCTTGTCTGTCTGTGTGTGTGTGTCCATGATGTTCTTGTCTCTCTCTCAGTGTGTGTGGTTTATTATGCTATACGAGTACATTAGTGAAGTCTATTTCCTCTGCTGAGTAAATACTGACTAACGATGGGCTACTGTTTCTTTATATTTGTCTTGTTATTGTTGGCAAACACAAGATCAGTCTTTCCTCATGTTACAAAGCTAAGTTTGTTAAAGTGGTATACTACCTCAGGGATTTATAGTTATACGTACCAATGTGACCGTCTACAGGAAAATCAGGCACAACACAGGCCCTGTCAAAAAATCATTGTTTCATTTACACATTTGTCAAAATCCAGATATTAAGCTCTTCAAGTTTGACAGCAGTTTCAACAGTTGTCCATATCAACTACAGCACCTATACGTTTTTGAGAACTAAATCAATCTTTTCCTAATGTTTACGAGTGCCACGTTGTACCTGATTATCCTGCGCACCTTCCAGATTTTGTCACCTGCAGGATTGTGTCACTTACTGTACATACCATTTCCAGACACTCCAGCTTTGGGGGCAGGCTTTGGGAATAGATGATGATATTATTGCTTGACATGAAGTTGTGTTAATGGAATATCGAGTACGTACACAGTAGTGACAGTTGTTCTCACGTGACTGTACACATGCACACACATACACACGGAGTATGTGTGAATCTTGCCTTAGGAATATATCTTTCAGTATTGGTTTGACACTTTTTCAGAATTGTTTCAGTTTTCAGGTTCAGCGGAAAGAAAAGAAATACATTTTTAGTGAGTATGATTAATACAGTACAATATACACATCTGCTCCATATCTGAAAAGAAATGGGACAATTTTATCTTCTTTTTTTTTTAATATCATTTTTTTTAGTTGTAGTCTTACTACTCTCTAGCAGTAGCCAACGTGCTCTTGCAGAAAGCATCCAATCAAGCATATGTATGTATGTATGTACACTGTAGATCATTACACTATACATACATGTGTAGTCCAGCTAAAGAACCTGTCACTGTTGTTAATATGTAGATTCATTTATAGTCCTTCCTATCTGATGATCTTACTGCTTAGTTGACTCTAGTCTATAAGAATCTAGTGGAAAAGGCAAATTGTTTTTTAGTGTGTATGTTAGTGTGCATATGTGTGTATGTGCGTGCGTGAGCATGTGTGTGTATGCCTGTGTGAGTATGTATGTGTGTGTATGCCTGTGTGAGTATGTATGTGTGTGTATGCCTGTGTGAGTATGTATGTGTGTGTATGCCTGTGTGAGTATGTATGTGTGTGTATGCCTGTGTGAGTATGTATGTGTGTAACTGGCACGTCTTCCTTGGTTAACCATCCATCTAGAAAATGACCCCGTGCATGTATGTGTCACCTCCTCAAGTGTTGTCAGCTGACTTGGCAGGTATGTTCATTAATTAAATACAAGCATGTACATGCATACATACATGCATGCGTGCATACAAGGATGCCACATGTAGTGTACTGCTTGCTGTGTTCCCTTCTTGACAGGTTCCAATCTTTGGCTGTAAATTACTGATTAGTTTCTCCACCCCAAGGTAAGTGACACTTGTCATTTAGTAGTATATAGTTACATTAAGTCCAAGAAAAGCTGTTCAGCTACAGTTACATGGGTGCACATACATATACTGTGTGTACTGAAATAAAGAAGCCATTTATCCTTTTTATCCTCACATATTTATGTTTGTGTATACATATTTTCCGTTTGGCATTCTTTTATTAGTATATTGGTACAGTGACCACATCTTCAGCTCTCATTCCTGGTTATGGCCCCTGCTACTATTCTCTGTTAGTTTTCATGGCTGTATATGGTGTTTAGAATCCCAGGGTGGCCTACAAAGTTGTGTTGTGGGGTTCTGTTTAGAGTAAGGCAATCATAGAAATACATCCCCTCTGGTTCAATCCAGTCTCGTGTGGCTATTGCTGTCTGGAGAACCTTATAAGGTCTCTTTGAGTTTGTTTCACATCCTGTGGTTAATATGTGTGTTTGTGTAAGTACAGAGAAGTGTTCATGACCCTTTGGTGGCTGGACTGGTTTGAAATAGGTGGTAAACATGGCTCCCTCTGTGAATATCGTGATTTTATAACTACTTTTTTTTTTTTGAGTATATTTACAACTTGTTGGAAAATTGTTTCTGCTCACTGAACCATCCATATCACCATTTGGATAAATTGATTATTAAAAATCCCAATCGTTTATTGTTATTATGCATCTCGGAGTTTTACAAATGTTTTTCCATGAATGCCATTTTGATAGTATTGACTATGATGGACACACCCACGTCCATCCATAAGTTGGGACAACACTTACGTACCCGTTTAAAATCCCCAATTGCTTGAAAAAGAGGGACATAGTAAAGTTGCCAGTCACTGTAGGATAAAAGCAAGTGGGTGTGGCTCAGTTCCACTGTCAGTTTGCCAATGAGATCACATGGGGTGTCCAGTCAGAATTTTGGAATCTATTCTCTGCAAGAAACCTTACTTCTGGTTGAATGGTCTTGCTACATAGCTTCCACATTGACTGACTGGCACACCCAATGCAGGGGGGACTCCACCCTCCATTGGCCCTTCCCACCCAGTGGTGTAATCCAGCTGCTAATGAGTTGTTGTTGTTGGATAAATATTGTCCCATACCTCTATGGTTATCATCAGATGGTCAGAGCAGACAAGGTGTGTGTTGTCCAACTTGGGCTATAGAATTGGCGTTCATTTTGATAGATCTTTACCCCAATGAATTACAGTTATTCATTATGCCACTGTTTATTTGTCTTTGGTTTGAAAAATGTATGAGTCCAGGTTGCTGTGCTAGATATGCTTAAAACATACATATGTATGTACTTTGGTGGAAAGAAAAGGGTTAACTGTGAGCCTATAAAGCACAGTATGGCCCCTCACCTGTGCATATTTTTAGCTCTGGGAAAAGTCAACATTTACAATAAATATACTGTACAATGTACAGTTATACACACATGATTAAAATGCTCTGTGGATGACCACACAACCCAACAACTTCTGCTGCTGAAATTGATAATGATGATGTGGATTAGGAAGCTTCAAGAAGGATGTACATTTACTCATTATGAGTGTAAAAATCTCTGCAATGCATTGACCTCATACCTATTGCTATTTCCTGTAAACTCTGACACAGCAAGTAAGCCTATGGGTTGAATTCTGGAAGCTCTGACACAGCAAGTAAGCCTATGGGTTAGAGTTCACTGTTGAATTAACTGAACGCATTAGAAGACTGTACAGCATGTCACCATTTAGAGCTGGTTGCCAATGCTTGCATTCAACTATTGCGGATAACTGAAGTATTTGGATGATGGAGATTTGGACTAATTACTCCCTACACCGTTGTCTACTGGACTGGTAAGGTACTCCTGTGTATCTCTTCCCCCCTCTGATTATTATAATCGGATGGTTTTATGGTATGTATTTTACAGTGGCAAATTTAACTCATTTATTATCCTGCACGTCCACAGTTTTTTATTATTATTTTCCTACTTTCGCTATACTCCATTGTAGTCACAGTGTTTCTTTACTCTCGCCTGTTCATCCTCACTTCAAATGAAATTGATTCCAAGGTTTAAAATAGAAATGCATTCTCTTTGTTAAACAAGGTGTAAAATGAATCATGTTATTGGTCATAGGTCATTATTTTATTGCTCTCTATTTGGCTGTTCTCCTTTTATTGTTTCTTTAATGATATTCATATGTTGGAGTAAGGACTAATTGAGACTGGAGACTGAACTGTGTGTGTGTGTGTGTGTGTGTGTGTGTGTGTGGGTTGCATGTGACTGGAAATTAAAGTATGTATGTTTACCAATGAATGCTACTGCTGTTTAGTTGACACTGATCTAAACCTCTACTGTGATATGATGTTGCTACTCACACTATTGTGTGTGTAGCA
>WLWI01004126.1_pt1 | contig 12357 bp, 8 predicted proteins | sample 6701501 | NCBI WGS metagenome assembly WLWI01 (sample SAMN12718690, study PRJNA515312) | sponge metagenome | isolation source: marine sponge | host: Mycale hentscheli | place: New Zealand: South Island, Marlborough, Capsize Point | collected 2014-11-01
AATAAGCACAAACTATCAATTGATCCCCCTAAATCCCCCACATTCCAATATGCATCTACTCCTAATGTATCACTTGCAGCCTCTAATTCAACCAATACACTTGCCCATTGAAGCTACCGATTTGGCTCATGTGGTTAGAGCGTTAGTAAGTGAGACTTGGCGAAGCTGCCGGCATGGAGAACAAGGGTTCGAACCCCACCCAGGTCAACCCAAAAATTGGATTGTGATATTCCCTCCCCTCCCACCATACCACCCTTGCCCCCTTTCCAAACCCCCAATATGATAGCGAGAACTGCTGTCTATGTGCCAGTGCAATATCGAAAAATAAAAAATCTCTCTCTCTCTCCTCTCTCTCTTTTCTCTCTCTCTCTCCAATCTCTCTCCCTCCTCCTCCATCCCCCCTTTCCGTCTCTCTCTCTCTCTCTCTCTCTCTCTCCTCTCTCTCTGTATCTGTCTCTCTCTCTCTCTTTCTCCCTACCTCTCTGTCTGTCTCACTCTCTAACAACTCCACTTACCACCCATCTTATCATCGCCAATGATGGTGGCAATGTTTCGCCATATATTTTCTGTCCACTGTGCATCCTTGTGCTACGGACACTTGGCATCAAAAAGAGGAAGATGTTGACGGACCAACTCGATTAATTTTTCAGTAGTTTCCTCAGAAACTTTGCTTCGTGGCATGGTGATAGTTGTTGCCTCGAATTTTATGAAAATACCCTGCTCAGTGACGTCATTTCGCAGCTTTCCCCATCCGAATTCGTGTTCGGATGCCGCATTGATCGCGACATGTTCCGATTCATTTTGTCGTACCGCATACTGTATGCGGCAGCGAAGAAGAAAACGGATATAAGGAATCATGCCCACACGATAATGATATGTGCGATTTTTGCCGCGTACCGCATAACGCATGCCGCATAACGCATACCGCGTTTAAGGAATCCTAGCTTAACAACACACCACGCGTTCCATTAAAATACCTCCCCCCCCCCTTTTTTTCATATGAGCAGGGGATAAAAAAAAAACTTTCTTAATCAGCTAACTCCAAGTCTAGCAGCATCAGCAGTAGTAGTGGCCTGTTTCACTGTTCTTATTCCCTCAAATTTCTAGTTATATTACAAATATATTTACCTTTTCTTCCATCAGAATACTGTGAAACTCTACATCCATCAGGCACTGAACCATCCACGCCAGGTAGTGTTCTGCTAAAATAAGAAATAATTCTTTTTAAAGCAGCTACAGTTGTATGAATTGTAACTTTTTGACCTTAACTGTATTTTGGACAGCCTGCACTTCATGAAAGTAGGTCACTTACATGGAGGTATAAAGCAGTGTAATGTGGTTTTATAATCAATTATTATTCTCCATTATACCCTTTTACAATTCTCAGACACTTAGTTTGTATCTTGTATGTTACTATCCGCAATATTTCTGTGGACTTTACCTACATACAGTCAATTCATTACACATTACATACACACAGATTACAAATGAAATGTAACACATTACAGGATACACAATGTCACATTTCATTATACAATTTGTTGTTATTGAACTATTGGGTTGATCTATGGAACGACAGCTATGGCACTTTTAGTATGTGTAGTAAAATAATGTATTGTTATAATCCAAAACTGTTCTTTTCCCTGATATTGATTAAGTGTAATGGTATTATATATATATGTTGTTAACCAATCAATGTAATAATTTGTGTGCATTATGAGGTGACTAGGCCTATATATGAAAGTGTTCTTGTTAGGTTGAAACGTGTGGTATGTATTTCAATTACTGATTTTCATTGTTGAAAATTAATCCCTTAACTGACATGTTTATGTGCGAATTGTATTGTGCAATATTAAATTTATAATACAGTGATAGGTAAGCCCATGGAGAGAGTGGTCATGTTGCTTTTGTGTGCTCAGTGCCTGCACCTTATGTGTTACCTGGAGTGTTTGCAAGCAGACAGATGTCTTTTGAACTTGTCCACCCCTCCCAACCGCACCCTCCATTGGCAGGCTTGCCACTACCTTACCACTCGAAACCTGTGAACCAGCTAGTGCACCCATTGTTTTTAGCTTGTTTGAACTGTCCTTCAGATTTTTATATGTCGACTTCATGATTTGTCTTTTCTGTCTTCAGTTTAATTCAGCCAGTGAATTGGATACATGTTTCATTTCTTAGCCATTACAATGCTGATACAAACTTAAGTTAGTTTTTCACAGAATTGGATCCTGCCTTGATCTTGACTAAAGTGGGGGTTGTGTGTGTGGTGTGTCCCCACACCTTTTAACATGTTTCCTTGGTTTTATAACATGACATAGTGCTTAATATCAATCAATGGTCGACCAGTTTCTATCTACATGTACGTAACAATAACAATGATAGAGAATCTGTAACATTTTACCGTTTGCCTTAATGTTTAGGTAAGAATGATATTTTATTTACTGTTCATTAGATAATGTAATTAGGAGATATTGTAAAGTATTATGTATTAATGTGTAGCAGTCAGGTCATTGTAGTTCATGAGTTTGAGTGTTTTGTAAGATAAGGAGTTTGTGCTTTGTAAATGAAATGACCTTGACCTTGGCTAGTTCATGACCTTTGTCATGCTCATTATTCCTCAAGTAGTCCATAACTATTTGTAATCATTGTATCATCATCTTTATTTGTTATTCACTACCTGGTTTTCATGCAGAGAACATCTCTTGAAATAAAGACTACATAATTGCACTTTATGTTCAGGTTGTCCTCCATGTTTTCCTCCTCAACAACAACTGACGTCACAAGAACCCATGACTAGCTCTACCACACCCATCAGCGGTGAACAAGAAGGTTTTTAGCTGTGACAATTATGCTCTAATATTAATGAGATATTTATCAAGATGAATTGTGTCATGTATGACACAGCCTGGCGTCTCCCATAGTTAATGTATACAGCAGTGCAGTGCATCTTTATTGCTATTTAAGTCACAATGTACCACTGCCGCAGTGGTGACTGTTGATGCAAAGTAATGGATATGTAGTTGTCTCAAAGTTTATCCTGCACAAAAAAAATGTGTTCATACAAATGTGTAGATACTACGTGTCACTAATAGATGAAGTCTGGTGCTCTTATGCCATTGTGAAGCCTCAAATATCGGCTTTTAGCTCAGTGTATACAATATCATAGTGGTGGCTTTAAGGAAAATTGATTTTCCAGCAGTGATTTTCTACTTTATTGCACCCAGTTAATACTGAATGATGTGTGCATAACTAAGTTAAGCGAAATCGGGATAGTAAGTTAGATGAGCTGTGAACATTGTAGATGGACGTAAGTTTGTGAGTTTGTCCCCAGAAAGTGTTCGGAATGTACAGTAGAGGGAGGAGGGGGCAGGGGTATCCTCATGCTCGATTTTTCCAATACCAAAGAGACATTAATAAATACGAAACTGTGTAACCTGTGGCACACTCGGTCATCTTCCATAGTCTTCAATAGAGTCCTCAGCAGGACACCACATATTCATTGTTGTTGAATTAACAATAATGAACATATGGGTGTTCATTCTACATAATTCACTATATGTATCACGGGTGTTTATAGTTTGGTGTTTTGATGCACCAATTTATAAACAAAAATCTATCAAGAGCATCACACAAGACAACATATATGTAAGTTGCAATCCCGGTTTATTGTAATTTGCAATTATCTAGCTGCACCCGCAGCTGATGATTTCACCCAAGCAAGTTACATGTTGACAGCAGGTGCAGGAGATAGTAATGTGTCGTGCTGGAACCTCTGAGCAGAAATAGATGAAGTTTGATAAATATCTTGCCGGCAAAACAAAAAAATGTCTATTCTTGTATCATACGTTAGCTTATAAAGGTCATTTTTCAAAGCACATTATTGCTCTGGCTACGTTGTGAACACCGAATTAGTTGTTATCCTTCCCAGTACAGTCCAATGAAGAGAAACGCACCATGCAGATTACATTGATATACTCTATATATGTCTTCAAGTTCAAAGTTCATATCCATTTGTCGATTGTCCAGGTCGGTAGCAGGAAAGGAAGATGCGCCTTTTTAGTCACTAGTGTAGTAGTTGGAGGGTCCCTTTTTGAAGCATTTGTAAATCGTGCGGGCGTCCAAAGCCTTGGTCCAGAAACAGAACTGAAAGAAAACATCAAAAGTTACAAACGTATGATTTACAAATTAATTATCGTTTCAAGGAACACAAGCTCCATACATGTGCATGTGATGGTAATGCTAAGCACAGGCAAAACATTTAAGTAACAGCGAGTAATAATTAATACCTAACTAACTTCTTTACATAACGACATGTTAAAATGCACTTTACATGTATCACTCATTTGTACGTTATCGTTAGCAAGGTTTGTTCCTGTTAATTATGCACATGCCACGTGTATTATAATGTTGCTAAATTAAATGGAATAGAAATAAATATTCTGCACAAAACAAACACTGTCACATATAAAAGAAAGCTTCAAACTGCATGCACACAGCCATGAGGGGAAGTAGGTCAATGCAGTTACTTACATCATCAATGTATCCCTTGAATGGAAATTTGCCTCTCACGAAGCCCAATGTGGTGGCAGAATGGCTACTGACAGGATGCGGATTTACAAAAATCCATTTGATTGGGCGTCCGTTGTAATATATATGATACCAGCCCTTGTTAAAAACTATGCACAGTTTGGTGAATTTACTGTATGGTGGGAACTGAAAACATACATAAATGTATTATCATATGATTAGCGTCTACAGCGGAGAACGTGCTTGCTACCTATTGCTTCAACAAACATTGGTTCGTTATCGTAGCCGAACAAGTCAAAATAACATCAGGGCTACACTGACGTCACGATATGTGACTTTTCACATTCACAATTCTAGGAACTGCATAGGCAGATTGTTTGTTCTAGCCAATTATAGGTGAGTAAAGTTGCCAATTCAATAATTACCAACCGATAAAACATGTTTAAGTATGTGTGTTACATTTATCATTCAAAATAAAAACCGTCTATTTAGTAGTGAAACAGTTGATTACATTTAGGAAATGTTGAATGCTTAATGCTTACCCTCCAAAGCCTCAAAACTCTCGTTCCGAGTTTGACCACAAGCTCACCATCATCTAGCCAGACTTCAGCAACACTTCCCTGAAACAACAGCCAGCCACATTGGAGAAATTTAATTAGGATTGTGCTAATTTGTCAACTCGATATAGATACATATGCTCACATAAGCGCATGCGAGTGCTAAACTGAAAGCAGCTGTCGATACCTAAAAATAACGTTGAATTTTCTGTGTGCACTGAAAGTTTGTTACAGTACATTTTCATAGTCTGTAATCGTAACACATATCTGACGCCGGCAGTTTTGTCAAAATACATACAAGTGTACTAAAACGAAATGCATGTATTCTTAGGCCCAACGAATGAGTATTCTAAGCACGAAAATCTGTAGAATATGCATTACTCTACTCTATGCAATAGTTTAGATAATTATTTCACTTTATCTTGCACGCCCTTTCAATCATCAAGAGACATGATGTTCGCACTGTGGAATCTATTGAAACATTGCATCATGTACTGTTCTGTTGATAATCTATACACGTCGGAATTTAGAGTGAATTCATTAAATACTGTGGAGAATTATGCACCTTAAAGTATGACTTATTCACTCACCTCGTTTTCATAAAAACAGTTAGTGGAGAGAACGCCAGCAGTTTGGTTGGCTCGTGGAAGAAGCCAGAAGCAAATGGTAAAAGTCTTGCCAATTGGGTTCCATGCGAACCAGTTGTTCAGAAAGGGAATCTGGAAAAAAATCACACACAAAAAATCATTTCTATGTCTGTGTTGTTTGCTGCTTTCAAAACAGGAATGTCCATAAAGCATTCCATGCCGTCTTGAGCAAGATACAAAATGCTTACAGTGAGAAACTGGTCTACTCCATTCAGGCAGAGAACTTCTCTGTCCCAGGCAGGATTGCCGTAAGGAACTCCAGAGGCATGGTTGTAACAAGACCAGCTGTCAAAGGTATTATTGAAGTCGTAGTGCAGAATCTTGCAACACGGTTCTTTTGCCCAGCTTTTTCCTGGTAACAAACAAGCATATCATACATACAGTACACATTCGGTGTGTGCTTTGCCGTAGATGCAGACTGTAATTACGTTTTACATGAACAAATTGTGCACAAGCTAAATATAGAGCAAACCTAAAGTGTATCAGTGTTTTATGGATATTCATCTCAACTTTCTCCTACGGAAACCCAAAGTAGATATTTGTAATCAAATATTTTACTCTCAATCATAGTATGGAATCATGCTTCATTTCCCACTTTACCAGACAGATTAATGTTTGCAGATGAAATACAGCAATGCTACTTGGGTAGCTACTATCTTTTACATTGCTAAATTAATTTGTTTAAAATAAAAGTTGTTTCTTACTGTTTGCATGACAAGAAAGGATGTTTTGTTTTTCCTCTTTTGTGTTACAGCAGTAGTTGAAAAATGACCAATCGCTTTCTCGGGTTATTATCTTTCTTTCTTTCTTTCTTTCTTTCTTATAATTCACTCCCTTCATATTAAGTACGAATCAAATGCTACAGTTTAACTTAGATACACATACGTGTTTACAATTGCAATCAAACTTACCGAATACACATGTGCAATAACGCTGATCCCACACAGTGCCGTACGGACACATCAGGACATCTCCAGTTTCAACCTTGTACTTTGTCTCGTCCCAGTGAGCGTAATAGGAACAGTTGGATGGTGCTAAACACAAAGAAGGCTATACACGAAAAGGAAGGTTATTGCATGGGTAACATATACTTCTGTTAAGCATGACGAGTAAAGTTTTACAATGTGCTACTTTAATAGGCATACACCACTTGTGAACAAACGTTTCTCGACGTGTCAATTAAACTCTAGATGTAGAATATCTCTATGCGCATAGCTATATACAACAATTACTTATTTACATTCACAAGCAATGCACGATTTTTTTTAAAGAGGTTGTCACCTTGTGCTATTTCTCTAATACATACTGTTCACTTTAAACAGAAAAAAATACTGGATCCTGTACAAATTACAAGGATTGCATTGAACTGAAATCAAAAGAGCGTCACTTACGTACTGCTGTGACGTTAGGGCATTTGTAACGGTTATTGATGCACTTGCTGTCTCTGTACACATCTCTCACACAAGTCTGGTGTTCCTCATCGAACGTCATGCCTTCCGGACAGCACAACGTATACCATCTGTACTCGTACTTGTTACGTCCGCTTCCTTCGTCGACATGTTTAGGGTTCCTCACGAAATACGGGTTCCTTATGCACTGTAAAATATGCACATGGCAATCGCATTAAGTTCTGTGCACAATGCATTTGTGTGCTGATTTGTGCTCTCTAAACTGCATGCTACAGCTGTGTGCTAATACCTATAACTATCTCTCACATGTATCATGTTGTTTGATCAACAATGAAAGCCAAAGGTGACCTACTATTATTATGAAGTACAATCGAATTGTTGATTCGTCAATCACTCTTTTTATAATTTAGTAACTTTCAGTTGACTACTACACAGATTGTCATTACTACTTCCCCGTCAAATTAAAAGTCATTAGTACCTGTTTTGAAGATTGTTAGGAGCAAGTTTTTTTTTCATTTAAACTGAGCACTGTCTACTTTAATATATTCTATGAATAATGCATACTCACCATGTAGTACACAGGGCAATACTCGTCGCTCGCGATGTAGCCAATACCATTGAAGTATTTGCACAGGTAGCAGTCAGGGTCCCAGGCGGCTGTAAATTAAAAACAAAATAAATAAATAAAAATCATGTGCTATTTGTCATGGGCACCGTTTGCAGTTATAAGATTACACAAAACAGCAATAAAGAAGGAGGAAGAGTAAAACAACATTTGAGATTGTATGTTAGTTATACAGCATGTTATCATCATCATGAAAAAAACGTTTTCTGACTAAGGAACAAAAGTAGCATGGAACATATATATCCATCGCACTGCTTCAGCAATAAAGAGTGAGAGAGAGAAAGAGAGAGAGAGAGAGAGAGAGAGAGAGAAAAACAAATGCTTCTAGTAGAGAGATAAATTAAAAGAATACAAAGGAAAGCGACATAGGTAGTGTGGTAGTGAAGAGAGTCTAGAAACAAAGAAGACTTACCAGCCATGGTGATCCCCAAGGAAAGCAGCAGCACAGTTTGAAGCCGGATCATCTTGATGCTGTTGCTGATGACTCTGCAGTGAGTATGACTGAGACTGGTCGCAACCCTGGCTTATATAGGCGCTCATGGCTATATATCAGTGTCCACCTATTTGGCAAGGCAATGTTTGTTGATCACGACAATTTCTTCATAAGAAGAAGTCAGACGTGAATATTGATTTATTGCTTCAAATGCATGATTCACTTTGCACCACACAGTAATCTACAGTGGAGCTGTTTAAGATTGTGTCAGAGGTGTTGTAATGAGAAATGTGCTCTAGATCAGTGTCCACCTATTTGGTGAAGAAAGATATCGGGCATGAGAATGCATTCTTTCGTCACAGCTAAATTCCTTGTCCTTTCAGCCAGCAAGTGATCTGACATGAATTCATACGGTATTGTGAGGCACACGGTAGAGTCAATTGCTGGCCTGTTTCAAGTTAAAAATCAGATGTGTAAAAACCATTAATGTCCACTTGTTGGACAAGGAAAACATATTTCGTTGTGCAAAATGTTCTTGTATCACCACTAACCTCCTTGTCGTTTTCACCAAGTTTGTGAATCGAAACCCTCAGGTTAATCCCAGATGGGGTTTGAAGCTTTGATCTGTGAGTTACTTGGCAGGTTCATTACCCATCAGGGCTTAATACACATGAGTAGTATTGCCTGAGTTTCAAATCAATAATTTATCATGAGGCGCACGGTAAAGTCTCAAATTGGCTGCTTCCAAAATTAAATATTAGGTGTTAAAATGTATGTTACACTTCAGTGCATGAGAATGTGTTCTTGTCGTTAGTTTCAAAAAATGCCAATGACTAGATGTAAACATTGATTCTCTCATTTCCTGGTCCTTTTATCAGAATAGTTCATTTTTAGATGCACGATATATTCTATATGTTAACTTATAAAGTTAAATCGGACTTGTTAAAAAGAACTTGCTATGCATTAGTGTCTACCTATTTAAGCAAAGCAAAGTTATGCAATCTTGTACTAGAAAGGTAAAAGTTAAGTGTTTATTTAACGGCCTCTTTTCTGAGGAGGCTCAGAGGACTTCACAACTATCATAACTAATCTACTTGTCATTTTCATCAAGCATGAGACCAGATACGAATTTTGATTCCCTGTGTTTCATACTGATAATTCATTGCGAAGCACACAATAAAGTCTACTGGTGGCCTGTTTAAAAGAAATTACCACACACCAATGTCTGCCAATTTGGTGAAACAAGGATATAAGGCACAAGAACGCCTTCTTGTATCACAACTAATCTCTTTGTCATTCTAACCGAGCATGTGACTAGGCATGAAGATTGCTTTCTGTATTTCAAATTGATAGTTAATTTCGAGACGCATGGTATGTAATCTATAATTAACACGTTTAAAGTTAAGTCTAAGCAGTTGAAAATAATTGCTGTACATCAGTGTCCACCGATATGGCGAAGCAAAGATATAAGGCACAAGATTGCGTTCTTGTAGCACAACTAACCTCCTTGTTGTTTTTGCCCAGCATGTGACCAATATGAATATTGATTCAATGTGTTTTCAATTGACACCAATGTCTGCCAATTTGGTGAAACAATGATATAAGGCACAAGAACGCCTTCTTGTATGTCCTGCAGGAAAGGAGCCTTTCCTTGAGTTCTAACAGGTAATATGGTTTGAGGATAAATTTGTTAATGGTCATCCCTCGCAGGATTTCTAATAATGTCTACAAATTTCCTTTGCATGGAGTCGATGACAGCTGCCATGCACATTTGTCATTTGTTTGATTATTAGGATAATAAGTTGACAAAATTCGCTCCTCATACTTCATTTGGATGTCATATGAATGAAACATGTGTTTACTATATCATCAGCCATTCATTCACAGCACGTGGAGATGGGTATATTTTATTTGACACCACTAACGAGTGTCTTTGGTAAGAATTGTACAAACAGATGTACACTTCAAACATAATTCCTGATGATGCGATAAAATGCAAACCACAAGTATTTCTTGTGAATCAGACAAGAAATCATTATGTTGTCTTTGCATTTAAAAACTTGCACATTTATGTTTACTTATTTACGTCACAATAATAGCCATACATCTCATCCTGACACAATTATAGTCATATGGATATTGGAATACTATCTGGATAAAGAATGGCCATACAGTTGTCTGGCACGTTAATGATTATATGGTTGTCTCCGAATTTATATGTTTTGCACAGTCATGATCATATGGTTGTCTTTGGAGCTTATTATGCACAATCATGATCATATGGATGTCTCGTAACTTTGGCGAGGCAAAGATATAAGACACATGAACGTGTATAACAACTAATCTCCTTGTCCTTTGCTCCGATCATGTGACCAAGCATTCGATTCTCTGCATTGAGAATTGATAGTTCGTTTTGAAACACATGGTATGAAATCTATAATCGACCTCTTTCAAATTAAGTCTGAGTTGTTGAAAACAATTTTCTGTACATCAGTGTCCACCGATTTGGTGCAGCAAAGATATAAGGCACAAGAACGCGTTCTTCGATCACAACTAGTCTCCTTGTCATATTCACAGAGCATGTGACCAGACACGAATACTGATTCCCTGTGTTTCAAATCGATAATTCATTACGAGACATACGTTATGTGATCATAATCGACCTGTTTAAAGTTAAGTTTGAGCAGTTGAAAGGATTTGCTATACATCAGTGGCCATCAATTTGGCGAAGCAAAGATATAAGGCATAAGATTGCGTTCTTGTAGCACAACTAACCTCCTTGTTGTTTTTGCCCAGCATGTGACCAATATGAATATTGATTCGATGTGTTTTCAATTGACACCAATGTCTGCCAATTTGGTGAAACAAGGATATAAGGCACAAGAACGCCTTCTTGTATCACAACTAATCTCTTTGTCATTCTAACCGAGCGTGTGACTAGACATGAAGATTGCTCTCTGTATTTCAAATTGATAGTTAATTTCGAGACGCATGGTATGTAATCTATAATTAACATGATTAAAGTTAAGTCTAAGCAGTTGAAAATAATTGCTATACATCAGTGTCCACCGATTTGGCGAAGCAAAGATATAAGGCACAAGATTGCGTTCTTGTAGCACAACTAACCTCCTTGTTGTTTTTGCCCAGCATGTGACCAATATGAATATTGATTCGATGTTTTTTCAATTGAAAGTTCATTTTGAGAAATACGGTGTGCAATCTTTAGTCCACCTTTTTAAGGACTGATTTGAACAGTTCAAAATAATTTGCTATACATCAGTGTCCACCGATGTGGCGAAACAAAGATATCGGGCACTGAATTGGGCTCTTGTACCGGATACCAAGTCTACACTCCTACTTATTTTCAGCTAGCCAAAGCGACCAGACAAGAATGTGGATTCTCTGTGGTGATTTGACAGCTTATTCTGATGCGCACGGTTTCCACACAGTGATTTCCTCAGCTGAACTACGTCGGACATACGTTAGTGCGTTACGTCAATCAAGTCAAACGTCACACACAATCTCCATAAATCTAGGACTATAGTATATATGTATGTAGTACTACACTGCATAATAATATGGGTGGATAATTTAGAACAACATTTGATGGAAGCAGACTTGCAATCACTATAATACAAAGCATAACACTTAGGGTATCACTCTGGATGCGAAGCACATCATCAAGTGCGTTTGAGCATGCATCGTGCTGTAATTCCAAAGAACCGATGCAGCCCTGTGCATTACATCAAACAGATGACTGCAATGCACAGACAGATGCCAATCTAGAGTGATACTGGCTATCTCGAGGTATATACAAGGAAATAAGGGATGGAAATGCACAATATGGGAACTGGGCTTGAGTTTGATAGCTATAAGTTTGTTGAAATGTTATTCCCGCCACGAGACAGTTTATTCCTAATGTTTATTCCTAATGGTATGGTGGTCACGCCCATTTTTTTTCACCATGTTAGCCATAATATGATGCAGGGTGCTGGTGGTATTTAAGAAGCAGCTGGTTAACACCGATCTCATTCGCCTTGATACTGCCGATAACATTCTCGTGCTAACTGATACTTATTATATACCTTGTAAGTTTCAGCAAACTAAACTTGAAACTAGTTGTAACATCAGCTGATTTACAGAGGACTGTGCTAGTGTT
>WLWI01004127.1_pt1 | contig 12352 bp, 8 predicted proteins | sample 6701501 | NCBI WGS metagenome assembly WLWI01 (sample SAMN12718690, study PRJNA515312) | sponge metagenome | isolation source: marine sponge | host: Mycale hentscheli | place: New Zealand: South Island, Marlborough, Capsize Point | collected 2014-11-01
TGGACATGCACCTACACAGACTTACCTTAGCGGTAGTCTAGTGGACAATGTATTTTCAAGTAAATACTGTTGCGCACGGCTTATAACCATGACAAAGAGCGCATTGACTTACCACAGCCACTAACTCAAATAGAAATGGAAGTCCCTTAAGTTCTCAAGTTTGAACTGCACCTGCAAAAGAATTCAAAACGGTAAACAATTCAATTTCTAGGTACTGATCGATAAACCAGAGGATTCTGTTTAGTGCAATTTGGGACGGGGTGGACCACATAACTAACACAAAAACGCGAGGGTCAAAGAACAAAATGACATAAGTACGTCCAAACTATACAAATAAAACATCCCCGATTTTCAATTGTGTTACCCCTGTAAGTGTCTCGCTCGCTACGCTCGCTCGCCAATGATAACTGAGAAAGAGAACTTTCGCTACTACATTCTTACTTCTCAATATGTCAAGCGCCACTGTTTTGTAGGGTACTTGTAGATAATATACGCCCTACAATCACCCCTTTTATGCAGTCTTGCTCGTTTCGCTCGCTGACTCCTTACGCACTCCCGATATTCAATTACTCAAATAATGTAATTTAGCTGATACGGTTTGATGTGGTGTCATATCTTTCGGCATATCTTTCGGGGTAGCACTCATTCTCAGCGTTTCGTTTTTGTTATCTAATCTACATTTACTCTCCGTTATTTTCCTTGGTTTATAATGTGTGACTAGTTTATGAAGTTTAGCTAACATAACTAATCTGTATTTAGGGTTGGACTGATCAAAGCAGCGCTGTGTCACCGGCAAGGTCAGATTTTGCAACCCCGACTGATCGACACGTCAACGTAGGCTTCCTACTTAGTGAATCTGATTTACCTTTTTCCTCTATTACACGCTTTATACAAAGTAAAACTTCAGGTCGATAAGTTGATTTGTAAGCATTGTGTTACTGTTCAGAAAATTTAGCAGTCCTACATTTTAGCATTCCCAAGTAAAATACAAGAGCAATTTTACACTTAAGTGTGAAATAATCTTGGATATTATTGATTGCAATGAAAAAAAAAAAGAAAAAAAAAGTTACCAAAATAGATTGTGGACGAAGAATTTGCGTAAATGGGAATGATGTCATATTTTCCTATAAGGTGCCAAAATATTTTTGGATACTGTACTCTTTGATAACGGCAGGGGATAATATGCATGAAAGCGAATGGTGCACCGCTATTAAATAATGAAGTACCAAGGGTGCGAACCTTCAGCGTTACTAAACGCTAGCTACCTAGCTATTACATTATAATCTCAGACCAAAAGAACAAGCAATCTATTGACTATTTTAGTCAGGCATCAATATAGCTGGAGCAATGAAAAAGGTACGTGGAAACCTGTTACCATAAGAGAAGAAGCTAAACTGGCCTGGTACACTCACCCAGTATACATTATCAACGTGAAATTCACTTCTTTCAACTCCGTTAACTTCCGGGCGTAAAGCAAAAACACACCGCGGGCTGGGAGAAATTATTTGCTCACGTGATTATGACCTGACGACGCTAGGGCATTACCCACAAAAGCTGGTACGTACGTGGAGCTGAAAGCTTCGCGTTTTCTCATCAATTAGCCCGAAAAAAAAAGTAGCATGTTCTAAATCTTCGTTCTGATAAGTTCATACCCTTAATTAACGGTTTATTATCATGTAATCTCCAAAATATGTGCGTGACAGACTGGCAATCAGGCGGACAGACTGGCAAGCAGACAGGCAAATATATAGCTAATAATCAGACAGGACTGACTACTATAACCCTATGGCGCATGCGCGCTGAGGGCTAACCAATGGATTATGTGTCACAATTGCTACCGTTTGGACTCGTGCGCTCTCTCTGCACTCGTTTGCCCCGCTATGCGGACAAAAATTATGAATTTTCATCTTTTGAACACAGTAATCTCCATTAAATATGAATTTGTGAGTTACTTTTTGTTTACCGTATTGCCACGCAGTAATAAATGACGCAATAAAAATAACTAGGTTAGCGGTACATAGTAGTAGTAGTAGTATTAGCAGTAGGACGAAAAGCTGCTACAAGTACACGTAAAGAGTTACTTAACAAGATTTTCTAGCGTCAGTATAGCTACAATCTGAGTTATGTTAAATGATTTTACACGGGTTTTAAACTTACTATTAATCACTACTTTTACCAGTACGTTTTTGTTCATAATTATAACTGTTCCTTTTAATATAAATGATAGTAATTTAGATATAATCGGTACACCTTTCAATTTAGTGAGTGTATTTATAAATGTTAAAAGAAGATAAATAGTTATAAAAATCACTTCCTTTTAATGCTACGTAGCTAAATTTTGTTTTATCTCAAGTTTTAGTACAATTTAAACTCTACTGGTTGTAATTCTTGCAACCACGCTCAGATAATAAGTAGGGGAGAGGTAAGTGGGGGTGTTAGGAAAACCAGTCAATGAGTAAAACTGTAATCAAGAATCCACCCCCATGGTGAAATTTAATTGATGGATTGTAAAAAAATGCAGGGGTATACCAGACTAATACCACTTAAATTAAGCCCTTCCTGCACATAGGATGGAGCATGACCATGAGAAGGGAGAAAAACTGCTTTGATTACTCATAGATTTTATCACTGTACAGCAAAAAAAGGTGGAACCAATCTAAACAAAATGAACCCCATAAAATGGATTTGGCTAGAAACAAACTTTAGTATAATTATTATTACAGTTAACAAAGAGTGTTTAGGCAACATGATATAGTTTTAATGTAGAAAAGGTCACTATTCAGGTATACTTCATGAACAATACATAGCTATCTAGAAAACTCTTTCGCTGGTTTTACATAGAAAAATTAAAACAATACAAAAAATATTCTTTTAAAGTCATGTGTTGCTAGGCATTTCAATATAATGTTTATTGTGAACTTCACTAGCCATGGATTTACAATAGACAATTTGTCACACTATCCAGTGGTCTTGATCTGTGTAAAAATTATTAAAAATGACAACTAGCCTGAGCTGGGGAGAAACCAGTGTGAGGGGATTTTAGCCCCCCCCCCCCCACCTCACCCCACCCCCAACGAAGCAAATGTTTTGAAATAAATTTAGCGTACAAGGGTACCATTGCAGGCTGTTTAGTTAACAAGGACAACGACCAGCTAATTAATGCTCTTCATTCATATAATAAATGTCCAAATCATTTAAATTAAAAAAAATATTTCTGAAGTTTTGACCTAAAATACTTGGGCCCCTTCCCATTATTTGAGCTGTATCTGCCCCTGTCTCTGCGAAGGGTGACAAAAATAAACAACCATATTCTATAAAATAAAAAAAAAGTTTCATGATAAAGCGAGCTTTAGGACACTGTTTTGTGGTTTCAATGAATGAGTACAGCCAGAAAAGATTCCATTAATAACAATTACAAAATCTGTAAACTATGCTGGTAATTAGAGTTAGCGAACTACTGCCAAGACTGTAGAGGTTAATAAACTAGTCTTCAACACATTGTACACTAATTTTTGATTTCATTATGGTTGTCAGTGGACACTTTTCAGGCAATGGAGGTAGTTGTACACAAGATATTGCAATCCTACATCTCTATTCACAAAACTTTTCATATTACTGATTTGTCATGACTCATGCCTGTCATTTTCAATCATTTTTATACCACAGTATAGTGTGCCTAAAGGTCTATAGCTATTAAAATGATGTTTAAATAAAATTGCACAGAAATATTCTGTTCAGTAATTTTGTGACAGGATATCTATAAAAAATATTACATAATTGTTCTTTTAGTTATATCATGTGGAGATATAAAGCCAAAATTGGTATTTAAACATGTAAATAAATCAATTACTATGTCTTGCCTTTCCGAAAGTGATGCAATTTGGATGTTCAAAGGAAATCGTTTAGAAAATTCCTCTGAAATGTTAATGTTTTCAGATAAGTATTTCCATGTATTGTATGTGGAGAACTTAACAAAAAACATGGAGGGTGTATATGAATGTCTTGGGTGGAAGTATGGGAAGCCAAATTCTAAGCTTGTAATGTTAAGAGTAATAGGCAAGTTTCGTAATTAGCCAGGTTTACTTACTAAACATATTGATTTGTTTGAATTTTGTGAAGATTAGCAAAATAACATATCTTATGTCAAAATGAATCCGATAATGTTTATTCACATTTGCACATAAAGTGCTAACATGCATTTCAAATAATTATTGATTGGCTGAAAACACAATGATAGTTTGGAATAAATGTCCATTTTTGTGATGTGAGTTTGGATTTTGGAATGTTGATTTTTGAATAGGGTAAAAATCAGGAAATTAGTACTGGCTGTTTTTACTTAATCTACAACAATAAGCTTGTTTGACAGTAATGGCAACGTGTGTATTCATTATAAATAAATCACAAGCTGAACAGAATTGAAAAGCATCATCTTTATTTGAGTGTAGTTAGCTCTACACATAGCTGAAGGGAAACAAATTGAGAATTCTTCCTTGGTCTTTTCTTCCTACCTTTTTTCATTCATTCCTCTTTCTTTTGTCCCTCTTCATTGTATTTTTCTCTTTCCTGCCTCTCTTCATGCCACTTCTCTTTCTTTTTTTGTTTCTACACTTTTCCTTTGTTATTATTTTCTTTATCATACTAGCGCTGAGGGTTTGCACTTCAGTGCTCTAGTTCATTCATTCAACAACGGATCTCGAAGACGACGGCCTTCCAGGCTCTGAAACGATGTAGAGATAGAGAAATTTGCAAAGTAAGTCCCTTTAATGTGCTAGACTTAGTTTTCAAGAAAAAGATAGTCGATTTTAGCCGTTCGTACAATCGTAATGCCCCTTTTACGCATGTTATAATCATGTGAGCTGAACATTGCAGCTAGAGAGTGGCTAGTTGGCTTGTAGTACTACTGCAGTTGCAATTGTCGGGCTTCACGGGTGTAAGGGGGCTCTAGAGTCGAGTTATATACCACGGAGCTGATCTATTTTAACCTAGAGTGGGTCCCTTGCTCTGTTGTTTGCTTCTTTCTTTGTATCCCCCTAAGTAGTAACTGTCTGTGTGTAAATGCTAAAGGTTTGAAATAATTTTTAACAGACGTTTGCTTCTACTGCTGATCTCTGGTGGACATACGCTGAGGGTTCGCACCTCCTGGTGCTTCATTTTAAATAGCCATTATACTGCTAAGTTTGAACAGCTGAGGCCTCCATTAAATCAATAACAATGATGATTATTAGCAGCTACCCTACATATACTTGTTGGTGACTATCCAAATTCAAACCACAAGGATAGATGATTTCAAATGTTGCAACTTCATTGCCTTGTTGTAAGCCACAATTTTTAGGAATAGCTATTACTAATAAGGTGAGACTTATATTTAACGGTGCTTTTCCTTTGATTGAAAGGGGTTTATTTTAGTTTTATGAAGGGTCAAACCTTGATCATACATAACTTCAAGTCAGGGTTGGTGTGGCAATTAGTATAGTGGTACCAAAATGATTTCCAGCTGCATATTTGCGTGATTTATTACATTTCTGTGAGTTTATTTGTTAGATGTGTTAATAACATTCATTGCTGACTACTATAGTTTGACATTTCAACACTTTAGAGACCAATGAGGACAGAGTTTATCCGAAAAGTCTCAAAGTTCATGCAGGAGAGGATGCAACATTTCAATGCCATGGAGATAGTTACTTGACATGGTGGCATAATGGGATCCATATTCATACAAATAGAAAAAAAATTCTTTACATTAATGAAGCTGAAGTTACTGACCATGGAATATACATGTGTATAGGAGTATGGCCAACTAAAACAATTGATTTTAGGTCTTCTGTTTTACTTCAAATCATCGGTAATTCTTAAAGTGCATTACTAATTGCATTATTTCTATCCTATTTTTAGTGTCAGCACATAATTATTCTATTTTTGACTGCAGTAAAGATTCTATACATAGTATCAATAATTAAGCTTATTTACAACTTTTACAAGTACTTGACCAATATTGACCTATTCAGTTAGTAAGGTGTTTCAACTAGCACTAGATACTATTTCTTGAGAGCTAACCATGAGATTCAGGCTTGAATTTTAGGGTCCTTAATTTACAGATATTGCAAGGTATGTGTATTACAATACATACAATAATAATATATGTAGAGAAATGACAAGTTTATTGACCTCAAAAATGGGCCTTACAACACTCTTTTACAGCATGTGTGAGATATTACTGATCAAATTGTACATGTTATCTTGACTAAAGTTAACTTTGCTTAATACATACACTTAGGAACCACACTTTACCTCAAGAAATATCACATTTTTCAGGACCATATTCATATTTTCCTAGTTCAATGTCCACATTAGTGCTCATGGAAATGACTTAACTATATCCATAACATCATTATGATGTCAATACTACTAAATGTGGTTGCTGCTACTTGATGTTGCTGTTTTTCATTTGTAAACATAGATAACTCTAGAATTTTACCAAGAAAACGAACAGCTACTACAGGGGAATTTATATATGTTAAATGTTTTTCATACACCACTCCTTCGTGGACATACAAGGGTATAAACAGATCGGCAAGTGAGTTAATATTGTCAAGGGAACTACATATAACAGCAAAAATATTTAATCGAGGCATGTATGAGTGTGAAGGAGATACCTCTTATGGTGGAAAATTTATATCTCAATTTGAATTAACCGTATTAGGTGAGTAAATTATAGACTGTATGTTACTTTTATATTATTAAATAAACTAATCGAAAGTTAATCTAATAGCATGCCCAATGGCATATTTCTGGGTATGTGTTTGCTAAAGTTCGAATACTATTATTGACTCTCGCAATTCAATAAAACAGATTACTCCAAGACTACAAATATTAATTATAGTTTACATAATTTGTTAAAGGTAACAAGATTTGTTCACTCCCCTTAAAATACTTTGTGTGTGGATTCTTTCTATGTTACTTTACTAACTTATGTAACAGTTCAACACCAATTCTATTTTTATAATTAGTCGTTTTCAAATCTGTATCAAATTTTTAAGTTTAACAATATCGTATAATTTCTAATGCCAAATTTTTAAGCTAAAAAATGGTAACCCCAATAAGTATAAGTTTTGATAAAAAATATGCAATAGTTATAATGAAGTACTATTTTTTTTGTAATAGTGTCTCGAAGAACTATATACCCAGCTCATTCTAAATTCTATGAAGGAGAAAAGGTCACACTTCTATGTATTTCTGCAGAAAAAGCATATTGGACTTTTCAAGGCAAGCCCGTCACAAATGTCACCATTCAAAGCTATGGAAAACATATACAAACACTTACTATTGAGTCTTTTGGGAAGTCTTATGTGGGCATGTATGGTTGTATTTGGAAAGATTTGCAAGCATTTGATAAATATGTGATTTTTTACTCCGAAGTTAGTGTTAATTTCGCTAGTAAGTAGAATGATATTGAGCTGACTGTAGTTTGATTTTGTTTACAATATGATTTAAAATATATATACATTATGTTGTATCCTAAAAATACCTAACTAATTACTAGGAGCTTTATAAGCAAAGTTGTAGTCTGTCCAGAAACTCTCAATAGAACAGGCTATTTCTCGTAGCGGGTGGTGTGGACATCTGAAGTCCCACCTGGACCAATACTGTTTAAAAGAGAATGGCCTTGTATTTGTACTCCAGCTAACGCTGCATACCTAATTAATACTATTAATCATGTTATTAAAGAGAAATTTATATACTGCTGTCTGTCTGTATTGGAATTAACTAATAAATGTAGTTGTAAATTCAATAACCAAATTTATTAAAATGTGCCTGCTGTCCACCCTAACCCCTCAAAATTTCATTATATTGCATGTATTGCTTAGCCGAAGATCATGAACATCAAAACTCATTAGCAACACAAGTAATTGCGGGTTACCTAAATGAGAGTATAATTCTACAAAAAGAAGGAAAATGGAAATTTGTCAATGAAATAAAAAAAATACATACTGAGAATAGAAGAATATTTTATCATGTTCTTTTTGGTGAGTGCACTAACATACATTATTTCATAAGTTTATGGCAATGTAATCTAATTTAATATTGCAATAACCATGTATTTAATCATCGAACATACAATCTCATAGCCATGCCTGTAATGTGCAACATTCTGTAGTTGAGCATTTTGTGACCTACTATGCAATAATTAATATTTTAGCCATTGTCTTGAATAAGACACGTAAATATATTTGGTCAATTGTGAACTCAGTAGAGCAATTATTTCTCACAAATAAGCACTCATCTGTGTGGTTGATACAGTTAACAAGTATACATTTTTCTTTTCGAAAATATTCTGTTTTTGTATTTAAATAATGTATTTGGCATTCATATATGAACTTTACACAGATGAACCTGTAAAAGAATGAAAGGTTTATGAAAAATATGAACACTAACTATACTATTTGTATACTGATTTTTATAATTGTAAGTTGATATTAACCTGGCAGAATTATACTGGGTAGTAAAAATTGGATTAATATTTGACATCTTTAGTACAGTCAAAATATAAGAGATTATTGATAACTGTAATTAACATTGATGAAATGCACTCCGGCTCTATACCCTGAACATGATAAGCATAAACATACAGCTTGTGGTGAAGCATATTGATTAGAAATGACCACTAAAAAAGCTTCCTAATTGTTGTTCTTGATAAATTAAATAGCACATACAGTTAGTGTCATGCTTTACTTAATTGTCCAGGAAAATAATATCTGATTGGTCATAATCAAAAAAATAATGTAAATATTTGGTATGTATTATGGCAGAGGCTTTGAGAAATTTAGACAGCTCCTCCATTAATCGGCAAGCTGTACTTTTTTCTTTAAAAATAATGAGCTTGGATATGCTAGCTTCACTTAATCCATTTACTATAATTATAATATATTATATATATATTATATATATTATACTCCTCATGCTTTAACTTAAAGCCTGTATACATATACACTGATAGGGTTCAATCCAGTGCCCAACCCCCCCCCCCCCCAAAAAAAAAATCCTCAGCTTCCCCCACAATATTTGCATGTTATGTGCAGTATATCATTAGGCTGAGCCAATGACATCATCTAGCTCAAGATTATTTCATGTTAAATTCTTTCACTAATTTGAATAAAAGTCATTTAACAGACATTATATTTTTAATCAAACCAGACATTAACTTAAGGTTAATTTTTAATTAAACATGTTTTTTAAAACTGAGAAAATTTGACTGAAACACTGAAAGTTCATACATTGTTTGCATTTGAAGATGCTCATTAGCCTCATCTCCAGAATTCATTGGCTGCAATATTAAACCTGTCACTTCACCATGGTTTGCAGTTCTGACACATCTTGACATCCAAGACCTTCCAGAAAATGGATGAAGTTACGTGTGTGCATCACTCACTGCATATAACTTCCATCAAAACGTTTGCTATAGCTAATACGATCACAAATTTTGTAGGGTCTTATTGTTAGGAAATTTCATTTGGAAATGAAAGCGCATGATTTTTCTGGATTTTAGAATCACAAACATATGATAAAACATATTGTTGGAGATCAGTTATATATTTATGATAAAAAGCACTAATATGCTAACCATCTTCCTTTATAGGCAAAGTATAATTACAACATATAAATTTATTTATTGTGCTCTCTGTAAATCTCTAGACAGAAAAGTCCAATCTTGTAGACTGGAGAAATAATTTGACAATATAAGATAACAATGGTAAGTTATAGATATTTCCTGCAGGAAATGTACCTTTAATGACAACTTAAAATGTAATGTTAGACCCAGTATCTTAAATTAAACCACCTTTTAATTTTACATTTTGGCTCAGTATAATGCTTGAGATTCACCATCTAGGCACCTCTATTTAGTGCACCGCACACCTGTTGACAGTGTGGCATTGAGGTATTTCAGCGCGGATGCACGAGACCCTCCACCCTCAATGTAATAATACACCACTCCCTCTTGCCTGCTATGGTTTGCAAGAGATGACCTTGGTGTCTTGGAGATCAGGTTCAGCATCCTCCAGATGTCAAGCAACTATTTCAGCAGGCCATGTGGCTTCCCAAGCTGAGATTAAGAAATGCATGAAGTGCTCCCTACTGGCACCTCAGTATCATTTTCAGCTGGTAGTTAGAGAAACTTTAGTGTGGTTGGACCTGCTTCACATTTTTTTCCTGAGATCTTTGGAGTAGCCTCGCCCAAGAATCTGGCAAAATGAGTGAAATTCACCAACTACCTCCTCCAGACAATCTTGATATCTGTGCTGCATGGGCGGTGCCAATTAAATGTTTTGATTTATTATTATTATTATTATATTATTGTTATTATTATTCATTTATTTATTTCTTATTTTATTCATTAATATACATACATACATTATATAATATTATTTCCTTTGTTACTAAACTGTGCTGAATGTAAAAAAAGGATATATATAGTTTATTTTAGGAATTACTTTCTACCTATATTGGCAAACATCTGCCAATAAAGTTCATTGTTAACACAACTGGCTGGGTTTGTTTTGAAAAATATAAATTTAGTTGTACAACAATCATTGGTGACAGCTTTCTATAAGTTTAAAAAAAAATACCGGGAAATAATAGATTCAGTTTTTTTCCTCCAAATCTAGCACTTTCTGTTCTAGTGTCGTAGATATTTAGGTAAGCCCAAATTGTCAATTAGAAATATTACGTTATTCTTGTTAATGTGGTGAACTGACTACATAATACTATGACTTTGGTTTAGGCTTTTATTCAAAAGCAGATCCCTAGCAAAACTTCTTGATATCAAAACTGTCCAAGACAAGATTTTACACGGCATATCATAATAATCTTGCAAGTTGTCACAAAGATCTTTCAAAGAGTGATCCTGCTATTTCATGTTTAACCTTCGTTAATATTATCTAAGATTTTTAAAGATCATTCATGAGTCTTGTCAGAAAATTCTTGCTGTTTCACACATAACCTTAATGCAAATGACTGTACCTTTTTCAGGGGTCCATCACTCTTACATGTATATTCTATAATATACTTTACCACTGTTGGCCTAGATATCTTGATGATGCTAACTTACAGGAGCAATAGATATAACTAAGATGTATGTTAGAGGGAGGCAGTATTAAATGGCATAGTATATACGTGTAGGTTACCCCACGACAAGGAGGTTGGTACGGATCAACACAACCAAGGGATTAACACAACCACTGGGGTTAACACAATCTTGGGCCTAAGGCCCGAGGATTGTGTAAACCCCAGGAGTGCAACTAACTTGTACCTCTGCTGTAGGCTAAGGTAACGCACAAAATCTAATTTTGATTGGACTGTTTATTTATTCATCTCCTAGGAAGTGGGTATGAAATATATTCACCACGAATGATTGGACAAGTTGAACTACGTTGTACAAATAAATTGTTTCCAATAGTTAAGTTGCCAGGAAAGTCGTGTGTTGTCCAGCACACCGGTGTGTTGTGTTACAACAGTTACCGCTCAGCTGAAGAATAGCGTACAACTAGCTAAACATACAAAGAGCTATTAGCTGACTTTACACAGCTTCTTCAGCTAATAGCTACAGCAATAAGCTATAATTAGGTCAAAACTTAGCGTTATTCCTTCTGCTTATTTTTTCCTAGTCCAACCACATTATTAGCTAAAATTCATGGTCAACTGTTACATAGCTTGCTACTTTTTTTTACGAATTATTGGATTAATGGTGCCTCCCAAAACTAGGTGAATAGGAGCTAGAATATAAGTTCCGGGGAAAAAAAGCCTTTTTATTATTTCCGGTATACAGTGGAACCTCTCTACAAAGGCCATGCTTGGGGTCAAGTCTTTTGACCCTTGTAGAGAGTTTGGCTGCTTTCAGAGTTTATTTTTTATTGTAGTAGATCACTGTGTTCTATTTACGCTGGCTGTTGTTAAGAGTCAATTTGTTCTTCAGAGTCCCTTTGTAGAGAGGTTCCACTGTATTATATAAACCAGTCAACATTTTTGGCGAGCGAGCGTAGCGAGCGAGACACTTACAGGGGTAACACAATCGAAAATCGGGGATGTTTGTTTATTTATATATATTATGTTTGGACGTATGTATGTCATTTTGTACTTTGACCCTCCGTATTTTTGTGTTCGCTCGGCGTTCGACCCCGTCCCAAACTACACTAAACAGAATCCTCTGGTTTAGCGACCATTACCCGTATTACCTTAGAAATTGAATTGTTTACCGCTTTGAATTGTTTTGCGGGTGCAGTTAAAACGCAAAAACTTATGGGAGCTCCATTTCTATTCGAGTTAGTGGCGGTGGTAAGTTAATACGCTATTTGTCATA
>WLWI01004128.1_pt1 | contig 12351 bp, 9 predicted proteins | sample 6701501 | NCBI WGS metagenome assembly WLWI01 (sample SAMN12718690, study PRJNA515312) | sponge metagenome | isolation source: marine sponge | host: Mycale hentscheli | place: New Zealand: South Island, Marlborough, Capsize Point | collected 2014-11-01
AGACTAATTCTGCAAAAAACAAAAATAGGAGAAAGAAAGAATTTTTCCTATGACTTACTTTTGGAGCCTATATCTCAATTTCAATTTTTAAGTGAAGTGCCCCCTTTTCCCATAGACTGTCACATATGTTGGAGTGAGATACAAGAATAGTATTCCTATTAAGACCAATTAGGCTGTCATTTGCACAAATTGATGTATTAATTGGAGCTCATAGGCAGAAATTGATTTCAAGAACAATTTTGTATACTTGTAATAGGTGCGACGGGAAGCATCAACTTATTATGTGGAACTGGTAATTGTGAATGATGATGCACAGGTGAGTGTGTTGATAAAGATTACTAGGAACTAGCAAATAAGTATTACATATTTGTAATTATATATAGTTTACAGCATTTGGGCGTAATGTGACTGCCACGGTACAGAGAAGTCTTGCAATAGCCAATGGAATGAATAATGTAAGTTTTCAGTTTATGGAGTCTATATAGTAAGAACTGTGAGAGATGCATTGATACATGGCAATACTTCCAAAACAAGGCATTGGTTATTACTTTTTCAAGGAACAAATTGATAATCTGGCAATACTTTATACTTTACTTTACAATATTCATTGAGTGTGCTTCTTGACAGTAGTGTTTATATATGATCTTTTAGCCGAAACTATTGTAATCACATGTCTTGAGGTTGACAACTGTCTGAATAATAATAATAATAACTAGGGATGTGCTTGAGCACAAATAGCGAGCGAGCCAGTGCACAAATGAAACACTTCAAAAGAATCTATCAGTTTATTTTTAAAAGTATAGCCAAGTATGTAGCCATTGTGACCATTATATACTGTAGCTAACAAAATACAGAACTACTTTCCTACCTCAATTTCCCAATTACTGGTATTTTCTGTAGTCTCTAATATATGTCATTCTGACTATCTGAATTACCAGTATCTTTTGACAACAAGCACCCACTACTACTAAAATGGCAGGTTTTTTAATTTATGTCTGGTAAAGGGTTTCAGTACCATAGTAACCATTCGCCTTAACATTTTGCAACTTGAAAAAAACAAGAAGTTCTAGAGAATTACTGCACGGGGTTTAGTATAACAGTATGTTTTTGAGACCTAAGTGCACCTTGTGATATTCAGAAACAACCCAATATGAAGGGGTAATTCCTTGAATGATATGGGATCGCTAAATGAAAAGATTCTGTTTAGTGAAGTTAAGGGAAGGGGTAGACCACAAAGCAAACACAAAAACGTAACTATCTACGTACAAAATGACATATGTACACCCACACATATATAAACAAACGAATATCCCCAATTTTAATTGTGTTACCACTGAGAGTGTCTCGCTCTCTTTGCGAGCTCGCCAATAATAGTAATAATAATAACTTGCAAGTATCTCTTTACAGAGTAGCCGAGCCAAACAACATGAACACGACATTGTAACTCATAGTTATTCAGGAAACCCAATAGGAAATTGTATTGAAATACATTGCTTTGTCCACTAAATGTTAAAAATAAACCATTGTATAAAAGTCCTCTATTATTTGAGTACAAATTAATCTTCATTAAACATTATTTGCTTTTTTTTGTATGTTTCATATAGTTGTACATCAGAGGATTCGGTATCAGAGTAGTGCTCACTATGGTAGTCACATTTACAGGTGGAAATCGGTTCCCTGTGTTTTCTAATGCTTCTCTTCTTCTGAACTCTTTCACAAGTTATGCTAACAATGTCACTGGTGGTTTGGGTGGCCTCCCAAGAGACAACATCATGCTCCTCACGTAAGTTAAAGTCGATGAATAGTCATCAACACTAGGTCAGTTATTCAGCTATGCAAAAATAAATTGGCCTTTTATATATAGATATCTCATTTACTATTTGGTATGCCAATAATTGGGGGGGGGGGGGGGGAGGCAGAGTGGTATTGAATAAACAGTCAATATTTATGACCAGACTACTCTCATTGTGGTAATAGTTAGGGTATCAAACAATATTTCTTGCTATCTCTGTCCCACTCAGGTAACTCTGGTATTTTTATTAAAGTATATATAGATAATATTTATATATATACATATATATACATATAAATACATATATTATATATAACAGGGGAATCGATTTGGATGGTCCAACTGTTGGCTTTGCTTTTATTGGAACTATGTGCACTGCAAATTCAGTTGGACTAACACAAGATGGTGGAATGCCTCTAGCTACTGCAATCTCCATTGCTACACATGAAATTGGACACAACTTTAACATGAGGCATGATGAAGAAGAAGGCAAGACTATATATGTAGTAGTATGGTGAAGAGGGTTATAAGAACATTCTTTTACCATGGTATTGTAAGGTTTTAATCAACTCTCTTTAACAAAGATTAGAGATCAGTCAGCACTTGATCACTCTGTCTATAGCTAGTAAAAAATGGTTTATATACACTACTTAATTCACCAAAAAAATATGTATTGATAGGCTAAAGATGTAACTATTTTGTGACTGGCTCCATATAATTCATGAAGCTTATTAATCCTCTCTTACCATTTATTGTACTTATTTGTTATATATAGGTAGAGTATGTAATTGTCCTGATCCTGCTTGCATCATGTCTGCCTTTACTTCCTCGCCTCCTGCTACTCGTTTTAGTGACTGCAGTGCCTCAGATCTTAGTATGATAACAGACCAGCTCACATGTCTACTCAATGTTCCTACAGCATCCCAGGCTGGACCTCGGTGTGGGAATGGAATAGTAGAAGACAACGAGGCTTGTGACTGTGGAGAACCTGGTTTTTGTACAAATCCTTGTTGTAATGCTACTACCTGTCAACTCACAACTGGGGCTCAATGTGCTCAAGGGAAGTGCTGCAATACTAGCACGTGCCAGCTACGTGTGAGTGGCACTTCGTGTCGTACTAGTAGTGGAGAATGCGATATCAGTGAGTTCTGTTCAGGATCTTCTAATGATTGCCCACCAGATGTCTTCAGAATGAATGGCATTCCATGTGCATCAGACACTGGCTATTGCTTCAATGGAACTTGTCCAACACATCGTGCTCAATGCATGGCAGCATGGAGTAAGATACTTCACAAATAAATGAAGCTAACTTGCAGATAAATATATATGGGCTACAGGATATCACAATGCAGTACTTGCTATCTACAGCTAACTAAACTATTGCTTTTTACATATCACTCAAAGTTGCTTCTAATAATTTTAGCTATTATGATGCTTTTCCGAACCTAGATCCATATCATAGTTAGTATGAGCCCTACACACCAACAGGCAGATATCACAATAAGAAAAGAGGAATTCTATTTACTAGATGGTACTAGTTGGACTACACATGTCAATGAACTTAAATTCTAGTATACCATTTCAACCACGTTTGCTGGGTTTCTTTGGAACAAATTTGGTCAAAATGTTGTAGAATTATTGTTTATTGAGATGTGTAGTCCAACAAGTAACAGTTAGCAAATAGAATTACCTAAACCTATTCCTCTCAAAAAATTACACAAGAAAAGAGGAAATAAAATTTAATACACCTATAGCTTTTACATGCTTATTTCTATTTTATCAAACAATAAATCTGCATGAGAATACAACATTGCAAATTGGAATTAATGCCTTGTGTAGTTTAAAACAATGAAGTGTGTTTTGCTTTTGTTACAGATACTACAGAAGGACTTCCTTGCTTTGGAAGAAATACAGAGGGTGACTTTGCTAGCAATTGTGGTTCAAATTCAACCGATTATATACCATGTTTGGAAAGGTATTGTAGAAGAATACAATTTAGTACAATTAAATAGAATTAAATGCCATGGCAACATTTTAATAACACTGTCTATAATCGGGACAAAGGGTGCATACGTCATGTATCTTAAAACTTTTATTACAGGTTAATATAACCACAAGCAATGATAAAGTGATAAGATACAAATCAACTACAATCTATAATTATGATTTCACAGGTATTATACTCGCAGACTATTATATAGAGAACAGATAAAGGGAGCTATAAGCATGGATGAGTCAACATAGCTCATTGCATTTCAAACACAAAGTATATTCTGATTGAAAATGGCCTAACAATATTCTATAATAACATAAAATGTTAGCTCTGATTTGTAAATCCTAACACTAATAAGTTCCGTAGTTGCATTTCTTGAAGATAAAGCAATGATTATATCTGTTAAAGGTTGACAACACCATATAAACTTCAACTACTATAATTTAGAAATTATTGGCACATCTTGGAAAAGTTTTCAAGTAGTAAGCTAGAACTATATACTACTGTAGAAAGAGGGCCTAAAAACCAAATAATGCATGATAGTTATATTTGATTTCATTAATTAAATGTGCTCAGAGTATGCTATTTTAGAAAAGGAAAGCATATAAATCTTTCTATGCTAAATTCCATAATTACAATGTAATATTTGAGGTGTGCTTACTCAAGCACATACATTTTTTTCACAATCAAAGCTGGTACTGTACAATTGTTACAGTCTCTAGTAACACAGCCTTTTTGTACACCGTATCACTCTAGAGTTTTGTTGTCATAGCAAGCTAAAATTCCAACAAAACTTATTTCAAGCTGAGACAATGTTTTATTCATGAGTTATAATTGCTTCAAAGGGAGTAGTACGTGTAAGTGTCAATTTCATTTTTTCAAGAATAGAAAATATTTACAAATTAAATTAAATATATATATATTATATACGTTCCATGGCATGAATTATTTTCACGTAAGATAGAATTTCAATTTCCATAATTTCTCAGCTACGTAAAGGGTTAAGAAAAGTGAACTTACTTCAAACAGCATGCTAGTCATGAAAGGAACAGTTTTTAAGACTTCAAATTTTATGGAGAGTTAAAAAAAAGATAGTAACGTGCTAAAAAAAGGTTAAAATTTACCCACTGCCATGTTTTATCCATTATCTCGAATTGAAGTTGTTTGCAGAGCGGGTGGCGTTCACAGAGCGCATGCTGGCATAGGCTTACCACTTCTCTATACTACCACTCTTTAGTTAAATATATCACTCAGTACATGTTTTTTATCAATCATCATTCAAATGCCTCTCACAAGTCCTGAGGCATTTCAGGAGAAGGATTGTATAATAATATGCAGATGACAAGCAAGTCATAAAAAAACTCCAGTTGTGCTTTTGTAGAAAATATAAGATGTACATATTATGTTTTATTATTGAATAAATGTCTTTTTTTCACAAATTTTCATTCTCATCAGGCAACAGTTTATAGTTATTGCTGTTAGTATAATACCAGTTGCTATTTAATGCTGATGTGTTCTGCAAGGATTATTGTTTTATGCTTTAATCTTGTAGCAATGTCTTGTGTGGCCAACTTCAATGTGATGGAGGAACTTATCAGGGAATATACAACATTTTAGGGAGTTTTGCATCATTTATATCTGGAAATACTTTTTGCAGGTATCATGTTGTAGGCAATTATTGGTTAATTCATAGTCTGCATATCAACTATTTCTTTTATTATAATGTGTATTGTTTGAAAACAAAGTTAACTTGTATGTATAAAGTATGCTTTACAATGTCAAATTATATGGGCCTTACAGTTTCAATGTAATTGATTCGTAGTAGAGAAGATAATATGAACTATTTTTACACAAAGTACATAAATTTAAATCAGTAATATTTTAACATTGCATTTTCTAGATCATTCTTTGTCAGTCCTTCACTCGGTGTACTTAACCCTGGACTAGTAGATGATGGTACCAGATGTGGCACTGATAGCATCTGCATGAACCAGGAATGCCGTAACTTGTCTACCTTAAATATCCCAACCTGTCCAGTAGGAGACAATGGATTAGTTTGTTCTGGAATCAATTCAGGAGTAAGTGAAGAAAAGTTAATGGAGTACAGGCTATTTAATTAAGCTAAATCCAAGTCTCTTTAAATACATTGAATAGTAACAACTAAAAGAACTCTGCTATATAAGCTGCATGCATTGTCACATGCTTGCTGTCTGACAGTATGAACACATTCAAATTTAAACAGCAAATAATATAGTATACTTCAATGGTTTAAAATATCAATTTTTATGATGCAATTTCTTATATGACTTTCACAATTTCCTCAGAACTTTGTTACTCTACACTGGCCCTGCCCAAGTTAGCCCGATTCATCAGTGAACAGGGACTATACTCATGCATGACCACCCCACAGTTATTCTCACAAAGTATCAAAATATTTCTTAAATGAATTTAAAAGACCACTATTAATTGCTGTTCAATCCTAATTTCATGAAGCTACATAGTTTATTGCTCATTTTCGTTATGGTAAGGACTGATAAATTGTTCCATTGTTCAAAATTCCTTTCAGTAGAGGTGCACACATAAAAACTTTGCAAAGTGGTGTGTTCATCATTAGACCATGAGTCAATAAGCAAGGTTGCTGAATTACCAAACTGCTTAGTCTCAATTCTAGTAATTTTAAGTATAGAAATTTTCATTTGCTACCCATTAATAGCTCTTTATGTGAAAAGTCATACTACATGTTAACAAGATTCTGCTGCGGCTACGGAAAAGATTTAATACATAGAGCTACGCTATCTGTCCCTATTGTTAGTACTAAATATCATTATTGGCAGGTAGTCTACTGGATTTTGAAAATTAAGTATTTAATTCTAATAAATATGTGTGCATTTTATTGCCACGCTTGCAACAACTTGTGCAGTACAGTAAGCAATCAGCACTCTAGGAGTGCAAGGACAAAAATTAGCCAGTATTAATATAGCTAGGCTGAGTGGTATTTTTATTGATGTTAACTTGCAGATTTGCAACAATCTTGGAGCATGTTCTTGTCTACCTGGATTTACTGGTCTATCCTGTAATGCTGCAGGTTTGTTGAGATAATAAAAAAAAAATTTGTGTAGTACCACTGATGATGGGCGTGTGCATATATTATTATTTATGTGTCAAGAAAATAAGTTTGTAAAAAATAAGATTGTTGTGACTAAATTAAGGGGTAGAGTACAATAAAAACAGGTAAACATACCCACTAAATTCCTAATTTGCAAAGTTAGTACTGTGTGTATGGTTGGGGGAGGGGGGAGTTCTTGATAGTTTATACTAAATCTTCTGTACAATTTTTTTCAAGAACTTTTATCACGCTAACGGTGTAAGCAATCTCGCACAACACAGCACGCAATGGCATGCTTGATAAACATTTCTTTGAATATTTTTTAACAGAAATAAAGTCAGCCAAGAATGAGTGAGTGAGTCATAGAAACAAAGTCAAAATCATGAAGAATATTCTATTTAAGTTTTCTCTACCCCTTCCCATACCTCCACTAAACAGAGTGTTTACTCCTTTATATTAGGTTATCTCTTAATACCAAAAGTCACACTTTGGTCTTAAAAACTTAATGTTAGACATCAAAACTGCGCAGTAATACTTTACAATTTCTTGCTTTTCCAGTCACAAAATGTTGTGGCAAATGGTTACTGTGGTATTGAGACCCTTTACCAGACACGATTTCAAAAACTCCACCCTTCATAGTAGCTGTGAGTACATATTGTCAAACACTATTGGTAACTCAGATAGTTAGAATTCAATATTAGAGACTACAGAAAATAACAGTATTCGGGAAATTGAAATAAAAAAGTAGTTCTGTATTTGTTAGATAAAGTATGGTCACAACGGCTACGTACATATTCTTTTTAGAAATAGATGGTAGATTCTTCAGAAGTGTTTCATTTGTGCACTAACTCACTCTGCTATTGTGCTCAAGCCAAATTACTAGTTCATAGTACATACTTCCTCATAACTGCATGTAACTAGCATTTTTCAGTTTACTAACTCGGCTTTCTAATAATAAATTCATCTTATATGAAATATGCATAAGGGTTGACTTGAATTACAAATCTATGTGTTGTTTAGCTCCAGCTCCTCCATTGAATGTTGAATTTTTTCTGGACAACTCAACAGCTCAATATAACTCAGTCAATGATTCCTTCACTATCGAGGCTACAGTATCATGGAATCCTCCCTTTAATAGCAATGGAACTGTCAGCAGATACATTGTGACAATTATTTGTGTGGATGGCTATCGAGTTATCTTCACCCTTACTGTAGATCCCACAACCAACACTTTGGCATTTTCTGTAGTTGTAAAATCTTACCAATTGTATTTTGCTGTAGTCACTGCTGCCAATATGCTTGGGTCTGCATCAGCTAATTCTACGACTGTGTTTTCTCCAACGGGAGGTATGTTTATACAATAGGCAAGACTGAAGCTGCTCCATATGTATGCCTTTTTTCATATTACTTTTTTAATTTCCTCATTTTCATATTTCTTTAAATTCTATATTAGGGAATTACTTTGAGGGAAAGCACATGAGCATAATTTTCATACAGGACTTTATGATCATTTTTTGTGTGACTAAATTTGTAAATAAGTCTCATTGTGCTGCTTAAAGTTTGTCTTTGAGTCTTCGTGAAACCTGTGTGATAACTTAACATATAAGCTTAAATCATTTAAGGTTAATGTATAAATATCACTAAAGATTCCAAATTATTAAAATAGAACTACCTTTTAGGTTACTAGCAGCGTTTTATACTTTTCTGATATTTAGTTAAGGTAGTTTAAATTCATTTGCATGAAGTACATATTGATTTTTTACTTTATTAAAAACACAAAATTATTGAATGGAACATCTACTATATAAATTATTCTGAGCAGATGGTTCATATTTGGTTCATATACTATTATTGTCGCAATATTATTTTAAGTAGGTTTCAAGTTTTATAAACTGCATATAGACAAAACCAAGTAGACAATAGCATATTATTTAGACAGTGTAGGACCCCGTTTCCTTTATTAAAGTAGACACATATGGTCAAACACTTTTCTGTCGTGCATATCACCTGATGAGAAAGATAATCGAAAAGCTTCTTTTCACTTTTAATGTCACAGAGTAAAGTTTACCATTAGATATTTGTCTTGCTTTATAACACACTTAAGGACAACTTTTACAATCATCTTCTTTCTTGTACTATTGTTTAGTTCCTGGAAAGTACATGACCCTGATACAACATTTCTTGACAACTCTCATAATTTTCTTTTCCAAAACCCTACGGTTTTGAATGGGTCATTGTAAGTCAACCCAAGCAAAGAAAAGGTATGTAGTACAGTTGGCTACAAATAGACTATGAAAGAGCTGCTTTAGAAACTCATGTGTAGCCTAGGCAGAAGCTCTGTCAACCAGAATGGGCATGCAGTAGTAGCAGAAGCACTCCTGTAAATTGTAAGGTGACTAGCAGAATAGTTCAGAGAACTTTAATTGCAAAGTAATAATACAGAGCAAACATTCATACATATGCACAACTAACCTGGCTAAGAAACAGGGATGACACTATAACATATTTTGGGTGAGATTTTACTTTCCAGCTCGGAAAAGAGGTACAAGTGATGTAAAAGTACATTAAAAAAATCCAAAGCTATAATAAAAGGAAGAATCCAAAGAGTAAAGGTGTAAATATATTCATTGAATGATCCTTTACCCTATCAGTTAGATTAAAATAATTAATTTTCTCATTAGTAACCTCCCAGACTTAGGCCATGTGTGTCAATGGGAAGGGACTGTTCAGCTGTCTGGTTTGTCCCAGACAGGCTGAATATGCACACACTCACAATTTACTCTCTGCTGAGCACATTTCAACTGCTTGATTTTGACCACGCCCACATGATCTGGTGGAGTAGAAACAAGTTAGGATACAATAAAATATGGTGTGAACAAGGCAGCACTTGCTGTACCTGTTCCGACATCGCTGGTATAACCATGCCCAGATTTATAGCAATAATGAAGCATAAGTTTGTAAAGACATTACTGCAAATATGAAAATAAAGAAAATAAATGAAATTATCAATCATTCTGTAATGCAGAAGCAATATGTCTGTGTCAAGAATGGCCCCACAGTTGTAGCACATGTTCTGGAGGTGGGGTTCTACTAGAATTGATGCAATCAAGTGCCAGTAAATCCAGCTGATTCCCTGTCATAGTTACTATGACATGTACTGAATGACCTATCACAATTTCGACAGGAAATGAAAAAAATTACAAAAAATGAATAAATTAATGCAGACCAAAACTTTAGCTAGATCAAAAAATTAAGTATCTCATTTCTAGGTAATTAGCATGTCCAACACTTCTTCACTCAGAAATACTTAGAGTTCTTTAACCATGCCTTTTGTCTAACAACAACTTCTTCTTGTCCAAGACTTTGATTACAACAAAGAAATAAACCAAAAATGAATAGCAATGGCCTATAGCTGGCTGTTTTCCAGGCCCATGTCTCTTAACAATATAGCTAAGGAACATAATATCCAAATAATAATAATCTAAATTACATAGCCTTCTTAGCCTCTAAGCTAGTTGCAGCCCTAAGTAATGGCTGTTAGAACAGCCTCTAATGCTAGTTACAGCACTGAATTCATGGTGGCCAGAACAGTTATAGCTCTCTAAATAATGTTTATGCCCCTTCAGTGACGAATCTAGCGGTTTTCCGGTTATGGACAAAACCCCATGTTGCAGCTAGGAACTTACCTAAATTATAACTTCTTCTTAATTCCCAAACTCGAACAAACTGCACAAAACAGACTAACTTTTACTCAAATGTTAGTGTTAGAAATAGTTATTTCCACTGGCCTACTTCCCTGTGTTCACAACACTCCAACTGAATGTAATGTATTAAAAGTATTAACAACACAACCAAAAAAAAAAATAATAGTAAAATAAGATTGCAGCTGACCATTGTTAAGGTGCTCAGACTAGATTATGCTCGCACTAATGGTAACTATTACACCATTACTTTAAAATCACTTTATTTTAAACACTCTGTTCCCTTCATTGTTTTTATACATAGCTAAGAAGTATGAATCTGATTATTTTATGTACGATTCATTTCATGGTAATCTCTCATAAAATTTGTAACAAATGCATTCATGTAGCTAAATGAAGCATGTCATCACTCTGTCTCAAAGAACTTAACAGTAGTAACAGTCATTTCTCCATTTTATCAATGACTGAATCTAGTAATTTTCTCCTGTCTCGTATCAATTTTCATAACAATTCAATCTTACTTCCTTACTTTATATTATTATATTAAAATGTTATGTGCAAAGTTGGTTGAATTGTATATGAATATGTTTTGTAGCTCCAGCTCCTCCTTTGAACGTTGAATTTTCTCTGGACAACTCAACAGCTCAGTATAACTCAGTCAATGATTCCTTCACCATCCAGGCTACAGTATCATGGACACCTCCATTGAAAATCAAAGGAATCCTCAGCTTTACTGTGACAATCATTTGTGTAGATGGCTATCGAGTTATCGTCACACTTACTGTAGATCCCACAACCAACACTTTGACATTTTCTGTTGTAGTAAAATCTTACCAGCTGTATTTTGCTGTAGTCACTTCCACCAGTATGGTTGGATCCGCATCTGCAAATTCAACAGAAATAATATCTCCAACAGGAAGTATGTTTATACAGCAAATTACAGATTTATTTGCTCACAATGTACACAACCAAATGTTGCAGGAACAAAACATAAGATAAAATAAAATGAAAAATAAACTTGTCAGTTTTGTGCAGTACATCAGACACGTACAATTGTGACTAATTTTTAAATCTGCCAATTTGTATTGTTTAAAAACATTTAATAAAATTATTAATTAAATAAACAAAATGCCTAAGGCCTTCCCACTCTTATAATGATCTGGGATCAAAGTAAAGGCATGAAATAGTAACATTAAGCTAATTTTGTAATTATTTACAATTTTGCCTACTTTCTACTACCAATCTATTTAATACAAATGTTGTAAGCTTAATAAATTTGCATGATTTGTGTTACCACACCATAAACTGTTATAAACAAAAGAATTATTAAAGAAACATCATGGCTATCACAGACTGTGCCAATTAATGTTTTGTTTAGTTTGTTTTTTGCTTCTAATAATAATGCTGGTAATATAAACATCATAAAGATAATAATTTTCCTTTTTGTTAGACTAAAGGCGCATGTTCTTGTCAACCGCTAAATATTGATTTGATTTTACTAGGTTAGATTATTTTTTTTGTACAAACTGAAAATTGAAACAAAATATTCTAAAGAAAGATGTATAAAAGGGGATTTATTTTGCTTGTGTATTCATTGTGTAGCTCCAGCTCCTCCTTTGAACGTTGAATTCACTCTGGACAACTCAACAGCTCAGTATAACTCAGTCAATGATTCCTTCACCATCCAGGCTACAGTGTCATGGAGTCCACCATTGAAAATCAAAGGAATCCTCAGATTTACTGTGACAATCATTTGTGT
>WLWI01004129.1_pt1 | contig 12351 bp, 7 predicted proteins | sample 6701501 | NCBI WGS metagenome assembly WLWI01 (sample SAMN12718690, study PRJNA515312) | sponge metagenome | isolation source: marine sponge | host: Mycale hentscheli | place: New Zealand: South Island, Marlborough, Capsize Point | collected 2014-11-01
CCCTTCACTAGTAAGCCACTCGTTCTTGTTTTGCTCCCTAGAAAATACAAAATACAAGTATCACCAAACATTACATAAAATAATATTTCGTTTCAGAGCTAGTATTTACTCATTAACTTACTAATATGAAGTATTGTTTACACAGACACAACAAACGTGAGAATGTGAAGACAAAGTTGAAAATAGATTTTTTCCTGATATCGTGAAACTCAAATGTCATAATAATTTTAAAATGAAATCAACAAAGCATACCACAAGACACACACACAAGGTTTTTATTTTTATTGTTATTTTAAAACCATAAGACATTTCTAAAGGGCGAAGGGCATCGAGTGTAACCTCAAAGACAAAGTGAGTAAAGCAACTAAAACCAATATAGTATAAACCACAACCTGCGAAGCTATAAAATTACAGATCACAACTATCTTATCTATGATTAGTTTACACAAACCCAACACCCAAAACTACCTTTGAGACTTTACACCCAGAAAGAAAAGGAGAAAAATAGCTACAAATTAAATTATCCAGGAGCCAATGGGGACAAGTGCCAACTGTAGGCTAACCACAGCAAAAGGAGCTTTGAAAGTCGCTTAGCTTCCAGCTGTGTAGTGTCAGTTGAGGACTAAAGGGCAACTTGAATGAGCTTGGAATGTTTGTCATGAGGAGGATACTTGCTTATCCAGCTTACCATCAGCTGGTTTGGCGGCTAGGTTCTGGGCACAGGAGGGTAGTGGTAGCATGCAACTAGTGCCAAGGAAGTTAATATTGTAAGTTATTTGGAGATGGTTTATCACAGTAGGTGAATAAAACCTTATCATGGAAGTTACGGGAAAATTTAAAAAAAACATAATTCTGGTTTGTAATGGAATGTCAGGAAAGGCATGTATACATATATGCATGTATGTATATATGTATGTATGTATGTGCATACAAGCATGTGTGCAGTCATGTACATGTATGCATGTACCAATCAGATATTGTGTCATAAGTATGCAATTACTACTACTACTACTACTACTACTACTGTTACATTCAAATATCATCAATGAATTAGTTAAAAATTGCTATACTATAGGAACTTTTATAAAATTGATTTTCTAGCAATATTAACTTATAAATTAAAACTTAGTTTCTGCTGTTTGACTTCAATGACGATTAGTTGAGAAATAAATGAAGAGAAAATGTGTACAACCACTTGAAATTACAGCAGTTGCAACTGATCAGTTCTCTGCATTTGGTTTTGATGTATAACATAGTCAAAACTATGGGCTTGGCAACTATCACAAGAATGACTGGCTCCTGCGCTTTATAACCAGGTACATAGTTCCCCAACTAGCCTCAAGATAAAGTAAGACTGTAACATGAAGTGGACTTCTGGTTAGTCCAGCTCTGGTGAATTTAGACTGAATTATACCCATTAATTAGCACAAGTATTTCAACAAGCCCTCTCACCAGAGAAAATACCAGCAGAGCTGTGGTCATAACAAGAGACGACCAATGGCGTGCAAGTTGTGACTGAAGGAAAGAGAGGAAGAAAACTGGTTTTGTGCTCTCTACAAAGCATTTCACTATGGTATACATCTTCACAGAAGCTTAAAATTTAGCTTGTCATCAAAATACTATAATACCTTTGATAGGAAGGATGTGTATTTGGTACTTTATTCGATAATTATGCTACAATTCATGATATAAGAAAATTCCAAAGTTACTGAATGGGTTATTGGAGAAATATGTATGTACTAGGGTATTCCTCTTACACTTCCACTCAATTGTACCCTAGACCCACATCATCATACCACTGAGTCCCATCAATTGTTCCTGAACATACAGTCAAAATTCCACAGCGACTTCCTACTTTGAATAATTTCCTAGAAGCCAATATCTCTGAACAGCCAAGGTAACAGTGTAATGTGCTCTCAGCTTTGTGCTGGCCTTGTACCAGTGAATACACCAGAAGCCCTGGCTGCTCCAGCAGGTGGAGCAGGAGTGTCCCCCAAGTATTTGGGGGAACTGTTCTAGAAGTGTAAAGTAAGGGCTCTCAATTATATTTTGATTAACTTCAGTTTCCTCCTTTCTAATTAGTCGGTCCAGTTGGCACCTGTTCTGCTGTGACTATGTTTAATGGGAAGTAATTATGTAAGGCCAGTGCTTCTTGAACGTACAGTGATTCTTCAATCACTGTCAAGAGCCATTAAGACTCTTGGGTACTAGATGTAAGCACTAATTTGATCAAATCATGGGCTTCTTTGATGATGCCACTGACTCCATTATACTTAATTCAATCTTTTGTAAGCTTTCGTGAGGTTAATAAAAATATATAACTTTTAAAATTAAACAACCAATTGAAAAAAATAAAACAGCAAAGGTTGTATAACTATTCTTAAAAAACATGTTTAAAAAAAAATGACCTCAATAAATAAATAAATAAACAACAAGCCAACATTTATATTAAATGAATTAAAACAAACTAAATGAAAGTGTCCCCATTTGAAACTCAGCTAGAAATTATAATTACTACCTTCGCTTCCCATTATGAATAGATAACAGAAACACACAAACTGAACATTCCCTACCTCTCACTCCACTGACCTGAGTAACTTGGTCTTGACCTCGCACTTCACAGGTGACAAAGACCGATGGAAGTAATCCTGACAGAAAGTGTATCTCTTCCTGTGATCCAGTCTCTCCCTCAACTGCTGCATGTAAAGTTCGGTGGAATTGTATGTCTGTGTGCTGTAGTTGTGCACCGTAGGGGTCTGACGCAGAGGTGGGAGCTTCTGTGGGCGTGTTGTTGCCATGGGTACCGTGGAAGAACGAGTGTGCCCGTAACGCTCAATGTTGTGGTGCTGAGAAATTTCAGAAATCATCTCACAGTTGTTCTAACAAAAGAAGAAAAAAATTAAGAAACATTTCAGACTGAGGAAAGAGTAGATTTAACCTACATAAATTGTTGTGCCCTTTGATGCTAAAGCCTATGTATTTCATTTATTATTAATAAAAAAATAAAATTAAAATAAAAATAAAAAAATAAAAAGAATGGCTTCAATGTAAGAAAAATGTGGATGCCTTCTCCTCCTGAAGTTAGAAAAATTAAAAACAACATGATAGTATATTATTTATTTGCACTGATTTGATGTAGAATGATGATACTATAATAAAACCCCAAAATAAAATAAAAATAATGTAGGCAATTGTATTTAAAACGATTGTATTGAAATGGGTGTGGTTTGAAATACATAGATAAACCCAGTCGGTAGTAATGAAGAAATACAAATATTACCTGAAGGCTACAAATGATGTAGCATAACAAAAAGAACAAAAACAAATCACATTTGGGCTATGTATTACGTATATGGCAAAGGTATCTGCATACAGCAAAATCTAGCATTGGTAAGTAGAATTTATTCATTTTAAGATCTGCCCTATCCTTACATGCTGTGAATATATCCCACCTCCTATGAGGTGAATAAGTTAAACGTCCAATTATGTAGAAGCTTTTTACAATACCACAAGCAATTACTAACTCAGACATGACAATTATAGAAGGACAGATGTTGATTCCCCCCTGACTAAAATGGCTAATTTAAAAGTAGCCTCAGCAGATGGCTGGGCTTTGATGCACTATATCTTAGTGGTCATGTCAAGGGCTGGGTCAAACCAAGCTTAACAAACTGACAAAGCTTCGTGGCAGTAAACATAAAAAGGCAGACGTCTCAAATGTGACAGAAGAAAAACATATCTACCAAAACACACCCCAAAAACACTTGTTCATGCACACACACACACACACACACATGCGTGGATGCACACACACACACAGACATTCACATATGCATACATTGAAATAAAATCTCTACAAAGTCTCCTCCCAGACCAAATGATGGGGTCCATATGCTGGGGACCACTCTACAGTATCCATTAACTCGCATTGAATAAAACCACACCTCACACAGTACATACATGACTGACTTCCTAAACAACTTACAATATTGATGCGAAGAAAATCCTTCTTGAATTTCTCTCTCTTCCGCAGGTAAGCCACAAACTCTGGGTTATCTAATTCCAGAGGAGTCCACACCCTTCTTATGCGACCTTGGGAGACCACCTGGGGGGTCATGGGCCGCAGGGACACTCCAAACCTTTCCTGTCTCTTCGAGCCACGTGAACGTCTGTCACTTCCTTGATGACCACGTTCATCGTCGTCATCGTCATCATCATTATCATCATCGATTGCTGTTGAGGGGGGGAGCTCAGCTGGGAGGGAGAAGTGCAGACTCAGGGAAGAAACGTCTTCGGCTGACGGGAAGAGACCATTTCTGGTAATGGATAGCATGTCATCTACCAGCCCCAGCCAGTTAAGGCAAGTCAGAGCTCTGCACACACACACACACACATACACACACACATGTGCAAACATGTACATGTACACAAACAAATGCACACATAAACAGTAGCAGCCAGATATATCGTACCGGAGCTAAGAGCAGATGCATACTAGTAAATATATACAACAACAGTATATATACATGTATACACTATGTAGTCTCAGTTTCAAACTAGAGCTACGCAGGGTGTGTTACAGAGTATCAGTTAGGAAGTAGAGACAACTACCACGGACAATTCTTCTTGTTTGTTTTCAAACATTATGACAACACCCGCCCCTCTCCGAACTTTACTTTCATTGTATTAATAGAAAAAGAATCGTCAGTAATCCAACCTTTGCAATTAATGGGAGTAGCAGTAGGTGGTCTAGTCAAAATACGTGAGGATTACCAACTTCACTTTAAAACTAAGCTAAGCTGGAATGTAAATTTATTGTTGAAAAGTACAAGTGACTTTCTTAATAAACCAATCGTTTCATACCAAGTATACAGTAATGACGATACATACAATTCAAGTTTATCAAAATTATTGGTCACAACATACATACATACAACTTGGCCACGAACGAGCAACTATAGTGAAAACACATGTACTATTTTATGCGTAAAGTTACGATAAATTGCTTTTAAGTCTCAAAATTACAATAGTAATAAGTGATACAACCGTGTTGTAGTGAACAAACAACAGAAAACATGTCAAAACAAATGAGTGTAACAAAAAAACAGTCGCTTTGAAGTCAACAAGTTCAAAACAAAAACCTTTCAGATGATACATTTCATGTACAAACAGAACCAACAGCCTGTGTAGACAAGATGGATAAGAGGAGCTTCATTTTCATAAGAGCCTCTGAAACAACTTATTTCCTGCATGTACTGTAGCTATTATTAATACAAGTCTTGTGTAATCTTCAAATGCACCAAACAAGTAGTTTAGTTCATACTTAACTTTACTACTAAGCACAATAACATGGAGTCAGTAATACATATTTAACATCACAATTTTCTAGACTTTAATAGATCGACTAACTGCAAGTGCAACCCAAAGGCACATAGTGGAACAGAGTCTTATAGAAATAATTTTAGCATATACTTTATCACTATTACTCACTTCAAGCATTCTTTAGGAATGGAGCCTTGCAGGTACACGAAAGGCTGGACCAATATTTCCTTCAGTGGTCGGCTAAGTGTAATCTTAGGCAGGTCCACATCCAGAGAGCCGTAAAGACGTTCCGAGAACTCAAACTTGGAGTTATAGAAGACCTTGACAATGCCAGGGTGCTGGCTATGGTGACGGGGACACGCCTCCCACAGCTTCGCTATCCCGCCTTCCTTCATACCTTCAAGTACCAGAGTATGCTGGCCGAAGTCCTCCACATGGAAGCCAGTGATGACGTCGCTGGCAAGCAGCTGGTCCCTGAGGATACACAATGAGGGAAAATATATAAATACAGTGAAAACACACACACACACACACACACACACACACACACACACACTGTATATAGAGAGAGAGGATTCTCCCAGGGGAACACAATCTAGATTTTCTGTTTGCACCACAAATTTGCAAAGTAAAGAAAGTGTCTCCCATAATGTATGCATATTATAATGTATGTATATAATAATAATATACATAGTATATAATTATGCTTAGAATATTGTGAATCTGCTGCGTTTAGAAATCTGAGACCTCGAGTTGTGGTATCCAAACCTAGCAAGGATGTTAATCAAGGCCAAGGTTCCTAAACATTGCTGATTCACAATATTCAAATCTAAATTGTTATATAATGTAGTAAAAGCTAAAACTTAAGAGACAACCAAAAATTCTTGATGTTAAAGCCTATAGCATAGCAACAAATGTCTGATTAATTCAATTTCTAAATTCTGCCTAGCATGATTCTACTTTTATAGATTGACCAATCAGATTGCTCACATGAGAAGCCAGTTTTAAATATATTATAAGGCAGTATTCTTTTGTTAGAGGGATAGAATGATACATTATTCAACCAAGATAAAATACAAGTATTGAACAATTGCACACATAGATGAATGAAACACAGCTATGAATGCACAGTTCCAATTTGTGCTGATGCATAGCACTATATAATAATACTACTATTTATTATTTTAAGCTAGCCTTCAGTCTCTCTGGTTCTGCAGCAGTAAGTCCTGTTGCCCAGAGAGGTGAAGTGAGTGGTTAAAAAAATTAAAATAAAATTATGACGTCCCTTTACCAACACCAGTTTGAGCGCTTTTATTTATTTTATTTTATTTTTGTCCTGATACTTCACTTACATTAGTAAGTACACTAAATATATTTGTCGTGAAAATGTATAAATTGAACTTATTTAACTCATTTGGCAATATACATATATGCTTTGGGGCAAGTATTACGACCCTTGTAGAGAGTTTGTCTGCTTCCAGAGGTTATTTAGCATGCATAGTGGTACATCATTTTGTTCAATTCATGTTGGTTGTTGTTGAGAGTCAGGCTGCTCTTAGGAGTCCCTCAGTGGAGAGGTTATTCTGTAATTAGCTTCTTTACACGATTGCTGCCATACTGTATGTGTAGTGCAGTGGCAAATGCTATCAGCAACTTGTCATTTGGAAAACTGTTTTGCACTACGCATATTACATCAACATGTTACCTTTCTCCATCAGTTTACCTTTTCTCCCACTACGTGTGCATCCATACACACACACACACACACACATCCTCCCTCACAGTTACCTTGTTAGCTTGTACGTAGAGAGCGCTGCCCTTTGCACTTTACCAGGCAGATTATCCAACTCTAGAGTGGCTGCATTAATTTCATTCACTTTGTACAGCACTTGATCCAGTGCTCCTGTTCCTCGCTGAGACGATACAACATACACGATCCTGTTGAACGGGCAGTGAGTGCTAGTAGACCCTTCATGATGCTTCTCTAATGAAGACTTCGACGAAGGCCTCTGAAAAGAAGATTTTGAACTCCCTTTCTTGTGGAATGACTTTGAAGAGGGCACTTTGGAAGTTTGCCTAGTCTGAGAACTAGAATCAGTTTTCCATGAGAAGCAGCCGGGAATCAGCACGTCCAGGGGGCGCCATATTTCAAACGTTACCGTCATTTCGCAGTTCGTGTCAATATAATTACCAGGAGGCACTAACAATGAGTGGCTAGACCCTCGCTGAAGGTTGAGACGGGGGCTGGGGCGTACCGGGATGGTCATCTGAAGCTTGCACCCTCCTCTGAGAAAACCGGAGAGATCAAATTTTGCGATCCCGTGAGGCAATTGGGTTTTGGTCTCCTGGCTTACGCTCACTTGCCCCTTCGACGACCCCCTGTCCAGAGTGGCACCAAACATGTGAGTGCCGATGATGTCATCCATGGAGTCATGGCCGAACAATGCATGAACTGCTGGTTTGACTTGATGAGGGTCTCTGTCGTGGAGCTTGAACGTCAGCGGAGGGCCCCGCAAGAATTCAAGAAATTGGGCATCGCTGAAGTTACCCAAAAGAATGACATTGCAAGAGTGAAATGGGAGGGTGGGGGCTTGGGGGAGGCCCTGGGTACGCAGAGGAGCGTGGGATGGAAACTGGTACTCAACAAATGCCGGTTCACACCTAGATTAAAAAAATTAACAACAATATCAGTATGCAAATAAAGTTCCACATTTCATCATGCCAGGAAAAAACTGTTCATTTGCTAAGTGTGAGGAGAGAGAGAGAGAGAATTTGGGGGTGGGGGGCATGATTAAGCCATTACATGACCGTTAAAATATAGTTCACATAAAGCATTTTAAAGATAAAAAATAATAATAATAACAAAAAAAAAAAAAGAAAAAAAAAAAGAAGAAGAAAAAAAAAAAAAATTGATCTGAGGTAAATCATTAGCCCCCATAAAAAGAGGTTTGACTACACCTTACCTGTTCACTAGGTCTTGGTAGGTGCCAGGGTTTGAAGGCAGTCCTGTCACTTTATCCACGGTTACAGCCATGGGTCTCAATTCACGGACCAATTGTTCGGGCATAAGTTGCGAAGTAAGATGAATCCCGACCTCAAACCCCATAATGTCCTTCACCGCGTGCTCCAAACGGGAAGCGACAAATCCTTTGGTGCTGAACAGTTCCGACATCTTCAAACGCAGCACCACATGACCTTCTTTATTGATTCGCATTCTCTCCTTCACCTCTGCACTGGTTGTCTCTAGTCTCTCCCCTCTAGTGATGCTGCCCTCTGACCTCTTTAGAGGATCAGTGACAACCCTGGTGGGTGCAGTTGCTTCTGTTGCCGTCTTCTTGCTGAAGCCTCGGCCTTCTTCTTCCTCTTTACTGTATACAGTTTTTTCGAGCGTATGTGTAGGAGAGTTTGGATGGTGTACTCTCTTGGTAGATGAAGTGTGCTGGTCCATAGATGGCAATACTGCTGCCTCATCACTGTCAGTGCTCTTCTGCACTTGATATTGGCTACTTGAAAGGTGGAGCGACCGGGCTAGTATCTCAGACAGCTCACGGGTAATTTTCCTCAAGCTTTTATGTGTTGGAGAAGCAGAGAAACTCCTGATCTTCAGCTGCTTCAAGGCACTGCTCCTCATCCTGGAAGAGGCTTGCCGACTGCCAGCTGGAGACTGAGTCGCGGTGGGAGTGTCAACATGCAACTTGAACCGTGGACGGGCCTTCGGTTGCTTGAGCAAACGCTTCGGTCTTCTGGCTTGGACGGGAGAAGACGGCATGCTGTGACTAAGCCGAGGTTTAATTCGTACATGAGACTTGTCTGTGATGAGAACGTGATCATAAGGCCACACTGCATCAGCCTCGTCTCCTAGATTACTCTCTCCACGGCACTTCAGAGATGGGATAGACATTGGGGGAAATAGCTCAGGGTCAAGGAGAACTCTTATTATTGGAGCTCCGCTGCGATCCATGAACAATGGGGAGCGGAGCGGGGAGGCTCGAGAAGGTGGGGTTTCGCTGTACGCAACGGTTTCCGGCTCATCGGGCTTGTCAGCTTCTTGCTGCTCCTCATTAGACGTAATGGGCAAAGCTCCTGATCGCTCTGAATCTAACGATCTTTTGCTATAGCTCAATTTCTTTGAGTCTAGATTCAACTTTTTAGTGCCAACTGCAGGTACATTATCAGATCTTTTAGCCTTTCTTCCTGCTTTGACACCAACTGCTTTGGATTTAGGAGGTCCTGATACTCGTTCAGTGTCTGAACTGCTGTTATTAGCTGACGTTTCCGAATAATCAGATTCATTGAACGCTTTGAAGTCATTCTGACACGAGTTGGTGCGACTACCCTGTCTTACATGACGAGAACTTTTGTCTGAGATCTTCTTAGGGACCTTCCTCTTACCCTGTGCCTGCGATGGCTGGTTTAAATCTACATCTTCTGGAATAAGAGAGGAAAATATGTTTGATATTTCCTCTGGAAGTGAGCCCTCCTTGGTAGTGGATGCCACAGGTTTTTCAGTTTTCATAAATGTAGAGTCATTGGTCAATGAAGTTTCTTTGCCATGAGAGGTGGTGGATGTGGTAGCATAGGAGAGAGTGGTACCTCCCCTAGTGCTGACTGCTGTAGATAACTGGGCATCTAAAATTAAAATACAAAAGCTTCAGTCATTTTCGGCTGAAATAAATTTTTCTCGTTCTAACAGCCAATAAAAAAGCTGATTAAAAAAAGAAAAGAAAAATAAGAAGAAATAGGCAGACAGGCAGGTAGACAGACCGCCAAATAACGAAATACGAGACACACATATGACAATCCACTCATATATACATGTAACCCCCTACACACACACACACACACACACAAATAGACCATAACCTTACCACCAGAACTGTCGTCTGATCCAGTTGTAACTAGATCGTCTCCTTTGGAATATTTCTCTAGTTTGGGCATTGCATTGGCAGGGTTGTGGGAGACCAGTACATACTGTGTGGGCTGTTTGAGCAGCTCCAGTGGAAGAGACTGGGTGGGGAGCTTGAATACTTTGGGCCTGTCGTAGCGGGTGGAGGTGGCTACCTTCTTGGATGAAGACCACAGTCTAACTTCTACCACGTGGTTGTGGAGCTCCCGTAGACTCAACTTATTCGCTAGGAATCTGTGTCTGCAGTGAAAATACATCGTATCCAGAGAGAGAGAGAGAACTTGTAGTAAGCATCCTTAGTAAGTAAATTCAGTACTAGTGATGTGCTTGAGCACAAAGGGCGAGCGAGCCTAAAACTACACTATTGTTATATGATTGATTTTAACTTCTAACACTCAAAGCTAATGTTGAGTTTTTAAATTACGTTTATACAGTAAAGGGATTTAAATGCCATAGCAACCACTTGCCGCAACTGTTTGAATTGAAAACAACAACAACAAGAAAAAACAACAACAGCCAAACAATACACATTATTTAAAATGTTGTCTTTGTGATTTAAGCTGTAACGCACAATACTTTCACATAACTGGACATACCTACACAAGACTTACCTACGTGGTTAGTCTAGTGGACAATACATTTTCAAGTAAATACTGTTGCGTAAGACTGATAACCACAACAAAGAGCGCATTGTATTATCACCGCCACTAACTCGAATAGAAATGGAACTCCGGTAGGTTTTCAAGTTTTAATTGCACCCGCAAAAGAATTTAAAACGATAAACAATTCAATTTCTAGGGTGACACGGATAATGATCGATAAACCAGGGGATTCTGTTTAGTGAAGTTTGGGACGGGGTTGACCACTGAACTAACACAAAAATGCCAGGGTCAAAGTACATTTGCTCGCCATTTGTGCTTGAGCACAAATGGCGAGCGAGCCTAAAACTACACAATTGTTATATGATTGATTTTAACTTCTAACACTCAAAGCTACTAAAAATAAGGTCGAGTTTTTAAATTATACATAAAGGCATTTCAAAGCCATAGTAACCCCTCCCCGCAACTGTTTGAATTGAAAAAAATAAATAAATTGTGATATGCTTGAGCCAAGCAGTAGCTAAAACGCACAATACTTGCACACAACTGGACATGCCTACACAAGACTTACCTTCGTGGTTAGTCTAGTGGACAATGAGTTATCAAGTAAATACTGTTGCATACAGCTATAACTATTACAAAGAGCACATTGACTCACTGCCACCACAAACTCGAATAGAAATAGAATTCCGGTATGTTTTCAAGTTTTAACAGCACCCGCAAAAGAATTCAAAACGATAAACAATTCAATTTCTAGGGTGATACGGGTAATGATCACTAAACCTGAGAATTCTGTTTAGTGAAGTTTGGGACGGGGTCGACCACCGAACTAACACAAAATTACGCGAAGGTCAAAGTACAAATGACATACGTACGTCCCCACATATATATAAACAAATATCCCCAATTTTCAATTGAGTTACCCCTGATAGTGTCTCGCTCGCTTCACTTGCTTGCCAATTACATCCTTCAAAGCTTTGGATTCCAGGATTCTACGATATGCTGCTATATGCTGTTCTTGTAAAGCTATTTGAATTGCTCCTGCTGCATGAACATTAATGCTAATTTAGTTGTGTGTCTCTTCCCTTTATATTCCCTATATAACTAAACCAGATTTGCTGATTTCCTAAATGCATTACAATAATTTTGCCTTATTACACAGAAAAAATTTAAACTCGTCAAGATATCTGGTGAGATGCTAATGTTAACATAGAATAATGATCCAGGTTAAACTGGTGCATATCGAATCTAAAAAGCTAATGACTTCAAAAAGATTTTCATGACTTGATTGTAAGAAACCAACTTGAACATTACTAGTGGTGTGCTTGAGCACAAATGGCGAGCGAGCTTTAAACTACACTATTGTTACTCAAACTACTAAAATAAAGTTGAGTTGTTAAATTACGCATATACGGTAAAGGGGTTTCAATGCCATAGTAACCACTCCCCTCAACTGTTTGAATTGAAAAAGAAGCAACAAAATCAAGTCACGTTATTTAAAATTTTCTTTGTGATATTCTTAAT
>WLWI01004130.1_pt1 | contig 12351 bp, 8 predicted proteins | sample 6701501 | NCBI WGS metagenome assembly WLWI01 (sample SAMN12718690, study PRJNA515312) | sponge metagenome | isolation source: marine sponge | host: Mycale hentscheli | place: New Zealand: South Island, Marlborough, Capsize Point | collected 2014-11-01
ATGAGGTGGGAACTGGGACCAGTGGAGCATGAGGTGGGAACTGGGATCAGTGGAGCATGAGGTGGGAACTGGGACCAGTGGAGCATGAGGTGGGAACTGGGACCAGTGGAGTATGAGGTGGGAACTGGGATCAGTGGAGCATGAGGTGGGAACTGGGACCAGTGGAGCATGAGGTGGGAACTGGGACCAGTGGAGTATGAGGTGGGAACTGGGACCAGTGTGCCTGACAGATGTGGGCAAGCTTGTGGTAGTCTTGTCTGGTGGAGGTACTGGTGTTGGTGAGAGAAGCCTGACGCATGCTCTTTGTGCTGCAGTGAACTGGTCCACTACTGCCAGTGGCATCCATAACATCAGAGACTATCTCAGCAATTTTCACTTACTCGGCAAAATTCAAGTCACAACAAAGAGAAAATATGCACTCTATCCAACCACACAAGGAAACAAGTGCATCTGTGCACCTCTCTCCCTCTCTCCCTCTCTTACAAGTACTGCCCATTAACTAGTGTATATGCTCAACTGGAAAATGATGAAATGGAGGGATATATATTTAGCCAGATAAGGGGTGGGGCATGTGTAGTTTTAAGAAGTTTTTAACCGTGCTACTGTCCGTCATATAGTCACTTCAAGTCAGCACCTTGTGCCTGTGTGAGTGGGATGACACTGTATTGGCACAGCTTAGTTTAGCGATGTTCCTTTAAAGCCAGTGTTGGTAAAGCAATGTGATGTGGACTAAGTGGCTAGGATGCCCCACCTACTGAAACACAGAGCTCTGATTAGGATTCTCTGCTGACTTTCTGTGTTCCAACAAGAAATCTTATCAAGTGAAATGGAAGGTACTACATGCAGTATCACTGTTCTCTGCAATGCTGTCTGTAACCATACAAGTTCAAAGATCAGTTGGTCTTCATAATTGTCAAGGAGATTACTTCTCATTCTAGCTTTCCAAGGAACCCCAGAAAGTCCGATTAAAGACTTAAGAGATATCAAAACTCCAGAATAAACTGGGGAATGCCATTTGATAGACCACAGAAACCCCACCAAATACACACACACAAACTTTGAGCGTAGACATACCGTGCACAGAATCCCACCAATTGCATGACAGAAGCACACAATGCACTAAAAGGTTGTTCACACCAGCACTTCACGCAAACCTATTAACACAGAACTCCCTCATACTGAGACACTCTCAATGTGAGGGCTGTCCAGAAATGCCGTAAATTGTCCATCCCATCCCACGGTCCCATGGGATCATGGGATTACATGGGATTGTCCATCCTATCCCACAGCCCCATGGGACTTTCCACGGGATGTCCACCTGTCCCTCTACAGATGCATGTGTCCTACTGTCCATTTCATCCCACGGTCATTCCACAGGATGTCCACCTGTCCCTCTACAGATGCATGTGTCCTACTGTCCATCCCATCCCACGGTCCCATGGGATAGTGGGACATTCCACGGAATGTCCACCTGTCCCTCTCACTGACACATGAATATCTTACTGTCCATCCCATCCCACGGTCCCATGAGTCTGTGAAATAGATTGCGTGTAACATTTGTAATGATAATGAGTGGTTTTTATTAATATTTGTATCATTAATATACTTGTAACCTTGTCAGCAATTACCCTTTCTTGCGTATTAAACCTAGCATGACACCTCCTTCGCTTTGCTCAGTCGGTTTGTCAAAGTGTGTCGTCCTAATCTAACACTAATCGCGCCACGCGCTTCGCGTGTGCACTCTAGCTTGACTTTAAGTGTTCATTGTGACAATACTTTCATGGGATCGTGGAATGGAATGAACAGTGGGAGTATCTGTAAGAGGGACATGTGGACATCCCATGGAATGTCCCACTGTCCTATGGGACCATGGGATGGGATGGACAGTGGGACACACATGCATCTGTAAAGGGACAGGTGGACATCCCATGGAATGTCCCACTGTCCCATGGGACTGTGGGATGCGATGGACAATCCCACTGTCCGATGGGACCATGGGATGGGATGGACAGTGGGACACACACGCATCTGTAGAGGGACAGGTGGACATCCCATGGAATGTCCCACTGTCCCATGGGACTGTGGGATGGGATGGACAATTTACGGCGTTTCTGGACATCTATGGAGGCTCAATGTAATCACTAAACTCAGTCTCGCTGAGAATTTCTATTATAGTCCAAATGCAATTCCACCCAGATAGCTAAGTGCATAACAAATTTAAAGAAAGAGAATACACTATACTCATTTTGATCTATCTTATACTGAATCTGCTGGGACACGTTGCTTGTGCATCTGTCACAGAACCCTTGGACCACACTGTCCTACAGTCTAATGAAGATACAGAATTGTGGTGATTTGGACCAACAACTGATGGTGAACCACTGGCTCCACTATTTATGCCACCCTTTCTGTGTGGTGATGACACAATGTTTTCAATGTCCCCTAACCTTCTATTTCATTTCCTCTTACTCTCTTATGTCTCTACTGTGGTCACCTATTCTTATTTCAATGAAAGTGCTACAAATATCCCCTTTGACTGCTTGGCCCTCTGTGATACTTACTCACACCACAAGGCTCATATACAATCCACAAGGTTTAGTTTATATGGACCATAAGGCTTAGTCCGAAAGGTTTAGTCGATCCATATGGTCCACAAGGCTTAGTCGATCCATATGGTCCACAAGGCTTAGTTTATATGGTCCACAAGGCTTAGTTTATATGGTCCACAAGGTTTAGTCAATCCATATGGTCCACAAGGTTTAGTTTATATGGTCCACAAGGTTTAGTTTATATGGTCCACAAGGCTTAGTTTATATGGTCCACAAGGTTTAGTCAATCCATATGGTCCACAAGGTTTAGTTTATATGGTCCACAAGGTTTAGTCGATCCATATGGTCCACAAGGTTTAGTTTATATGGTCCACAAGGTTTAGTCAATCCATATGGTCCACAAGGTTTAGTCAATCCATATGGTCCACAAGGTTTAGTTTATATGGTCCACAAGGTTTAGTCAATCCATATGGTCCACAAGGTTTAGTCGATCCATATGGTCCACAAGGTTTAGTTTATATGGTCCACAAGGTTTAGTCGATCCATATGGTCCACAAGGCTTAGTCGATCCATATGGTCCACAAGGTTTAGTATTATATGGTCCACAAGGTTAGTTTATATGGTCCACAAGGTTTAGTCAATCCATATGGTCCACAAGGTTTAGTCGATCCATATGGTCCACAAGGTTTAGTATTATATGGTCCACAAGGTTAGTTTATATGGTCCACAAGGTTTAGTCGATCCATATGGTCCACAAGGCTTAGTTTATATGGTCCACAAGGCTTAGTTTATATGGTCCACAAGGTTTAGTTTATATGGTCCACAAGGCTTAGTTTATATGGTCCACAAGGTTTAGTTTATATGGTCCACAAGGTTTAGTTTATATGGTCCACAAGGTTTAGTTTATATGGTCCATAAGGTTTAGTCGATCCATATGGTCCACAAGGTTTAGTTTATATGGTCCACAAGGTTTAGTTTATATGGTCCATAAGGTTTAGTCGATCCATATGGTCCACAAGGTTTAGTCGATCCATATAGTCCACAAGGTTTAGTTTATATGGTCCATAAGGTTTAGTCGATCCATATGGTCCACAAGGTTTAGTTTATGTGGTCCACAAGGTTTAGTTCACATGGCCCACAACACATGGTCCACAAGGTTTAGTTCACATGGCCCACAAGGTTTAGTTCACATGGCCCACAAGGTCATGTATCCTCATTCAGTTCAGTAGAGCAGATCTACATGGTTCAAAGAGACAGGTTCACAAAATTAGTGCACTGACTTACGTATTAATCTCGGATCTCATAGACTTGTTCGCATGGACCAGTTCTTTGGACCACACAGACCTGTTCATGTGGACCAGTTCTTTGGACCACACAGACATGTTCACATGGACCAGTTCTTTGGACCACACAGACCTGTTCACATGGACCAGTTCTTTGGACCACACAGACCTGTTCACATGGACCAGTTCTTTGGACCACACAGACCTGTTCACATGGACCAGTTCTTTGGACCACACAGACCTGTTCATGTGGACCAGTTCTTTGGACCACACAGACCTGTTCACATGGACCAGTTCTTTGGACCACACAGACCTGTTCATGTGGACCAGTTCTTTGGACCACACAGACCTGTTCACATGGACCAGTTCTTTGGACCACACAGACCTATTCATGTGGACCAGTTCTTTGGACTACACAGACCTGTTCATACGGACCAGTTCTTTCGGAACACTCAACCAGTTCTTTGGGCCGTAATATCGAAAGCTGATAAGGTCCAATGAATAGGTCTGATGTATTCCACAAGACTGTGCTCCTTGGTTCATATGAGTATCAATGGTGTTCAAAGACAAGTTGTGTCAGGGTTATATGGTCTAATGAGACAGGTCTATGTAAAAGTCCACATGAACAGGTCTGTCTTTCACGAAGAAAAGTCCATAGTCCACTAGCCTTATAAAACAGGTTGACCAGGTCAAGAAAAGGTTTGTACAAGGTTCATGCAGTTTTAAAGTTTCACTGTTCAGGTGTCCATGTGGTCCACACAAAGCAATAGTGATGCTTGATTATGCTACTCCAAGCATTTTCTTATCAGATACTAGAGAAAATGCCAACTGGTGCCCCACCCATCCAGTTCCAGTGAAGTACTAACAATAGAAATCAATATGAAGCCCTGCACTGTAGACTTCCCCTGTGCTGTGCCAATAGTTTGAGTGAAGTGAATGCCACAGTAATACAGCATGAATACATAAGAGTTGCCATGAGAGTGCCAGAATGCCAGCCAGCCATCCAGCCCCTATCAAATAACTAGAATAAAGACATTTAGAGTGTGCCAGAGGCACGTACTGTCTGAAAGTCCCTCATGAGCTACCAGTGACTTCGTAAGACTTCCAGAGTAATTATCAACTAATTGCATCATCTACTGTCACCTCAGTGTACCAATACTCTCCCAATACCATATGTTGTCCAGGCTCATTAACAACACCTGTGCATGTGTGTGTGTGTGATAGAATTATTAGAAAACCCTCATCTCAATGTGCACGCATGTTTGTATGTGTGTGTAGGGTTTGTGTGTGAGTGTGCATGTATGTGTGTGTATGTTTGTGTGTGTGTGTATGTTTGTGTGTGTATGTGTGTGTGTAGGGTGTGTGTGAGTGTGCATGTATGTGTGTGTTTGTGTGTGTATGTTTGTGTGTGTATGTTTGTGTGTGTATGTGTGTGCATGTATGTGTGTGTGTGTATGTGTGTCATGCCCACACACCAAAAGCTACCATGTAGGTAGGAGCCCAAATGGAATTTGACATGGGAATATGAGGGCTTAGCTTCTTATGTCATTTTGAGTAATCTATAAGAACATACAGTTCTAACTCTTTAAAATGTTTATAATAAATGTCTGACCAGTTCTTACACTGTGTCTGGAACTGGCTCCTTGGCCACACACCACACGGTCTGGCAGTCATACATCATTAGATAAAATATTCATAGCTATTTCCAATCAGCTGAAGTAAAGGAAATAACTTGCCTATGGAACAGGCACTTCTTTCTTTGCTCCATATTTTTTTCAACCTGGCTGTAATTTGCTCCCCAGTTAAGAATGGAAACTTGGACTTGTACCTCAGCTTCCTTTTAGCATAAAATCTTTTCCAGCTGCCAGGAGGTCCACCTGCACTCTCCATGCTATAAGTCAGAGCTGGTTTGGGAACAGAGAACCGGTTGCCAACGACGCCTACGCGGCGCCGGATGGCAGCGAATTTGCGCAGAGAGAGAGAGCACAGCAGCCGGAAATTAATTTGAACCTAAGCCGCGCCTACTACGCTGCTGAAGTACAAAAACGTTGCGGACTAACTGGACACTTCATACAGTCCATGAGCAAAAAGGTGGTGCGTTAAGAAGCGCTGAAGCGTACGTTAACTTCTTCGGCTATAGCTGGCTATAGCAAGACAGGCTGGTCCTTGTCTCTTACGAGCTGGAACTCGTCTTGCTGGTCTCTTCTCACTCACTCTACTTCTTCCTCATTTCCAATTCATTCCGACGCTGTAGTGCTCCCAGTTGATCTGGTAGCCGCGCCTGGAACTTATTCTCTCAGTCTGCCCATAGTAAAGTTGTCTCGTCGTGTTGCTGTGCAACGTGACCAGCAACGGATTTAGTATCATCCGAATTAACTCCAACAAGACTTTTGAAGTCGTTAACTTTTGCTTAACTATCACTGGTATTTTGCTCTTCATCCTCGCAACTACGTCAATTTCTGAATCATTTTTTGTACATCGACCTTTATCTGCACATCAGAAACTACTGCACCGCTTTCTTAGCAGCTATCTCCTTATCTTCAGATTCTTCTCATAACTTCTTCTGTCTGTTCAAGAAATGGCGGCTACCCTGCTCTACTCTGTGCTGCCTACTGCTCCCCTCACTCATTCTCCAACTTCTACTCCTCCTTCACAGGAACTCAATGAGAGGTTCTATAAGTTTGGTTGCCCAAGCCCTTCTGAGCAAGCCTCTCCAGTTACCTACTCTGACTTAGAAGACTCTGGTTTCCATTCTGATGAGGAAATTCAGAAGGTAAGGGTGAGGTGGTAATTTCTAGTATTGAGTTACTTGAAAAGACTATTCTCTTTGATAATTGCCTAGGAGTAGTAAAGTGTAGTGTTGAGTGGTGAAGCTGGTGGTTTGGAGGTATTGAGTGGGAATGTAGGTTATTGAGGTAAATGTAGCACCACAGAGATGGGAGGGGTGGGTGTGGAGGGTCTTGTGCCCATGGGTGAATAGATGATTTGGTATAGTGATTTATTGGCTTTATGTATGTTTGCTTGCAGACCCGCACTGAGATGGACCTGTACCTGGGGTCACAGAGTGACAATGACAGCTCTGCTTCGGATATTGATGAGATATTCCGTGATATTGAGTTATCAGATGAGATCAGTACTACAGCTCCAAGTCCATCAATCAAGTCTGAGTATGGGAGCCCTGAAGGCAGTCCGGCTGCAGCCACAACCCCTGGTCAAGATCTTTCTGTTTCTTCCCCGGTGGAGGTGAAGCAGGAGTTTGGTGTATTGCCATCTTGCTCAGGCAACGGTTCTCCTCTCCACCACTACCCCTATCCTCCGCCTCCCCTCATCTATACTGGCCCGCCCGCATCTAACAACCAAGCTGTTGTCACTTCAGGACCAAGTGTTCCACTGCCTGACTTTGCTGGGTTGTCTTCCCCTTCCTTTTCAACTGGCCCTCTGGTTCAATGTGTTCCTACTGTCAACATTAACATCAATGCCCAGGCCTACACCTACCATGCTGCCAGTGCTGCTGCAGACTCTCCTTCATCTGGCTCCCAATCTGTGTTCTCATCTACTCCTCTGCATCACTACCCTGCCACTTCCCCTGTTGCTAGCCCGGCTGGTTCTCCTCCCATGAAGGAGTTTCCCCACCTTATTCCTGGGATTCCAGTTGGGCCCCAGCTTGGTTTTGACCCAATGAATGCTGTTTTCTACTATGCCAAGCCTCAGCGCAACAAGCGTGTTCATCGGTGCACTTACCAAGGCTGCACTAAGGTCTATACAAAGAGCTCACATCTCAAAGCTCACCAAAGGACTCACACTGGGGAGAAGCCCTATAAATGTAACTGGGAAGGCTGCAGCTGGAAGTTTGCCAGATCTGACGAGCTGACGCGACATATGCGCAAGCACACTGGAGTCAAGCCCTTCAAATGCCCACACTGCGAGAGAGCTTTTGCTAGGTCAGACCACCTGGCCCTGCATCTGAAGAGACATCAGTAGAGACTGTATTGTGTGATGGTCTTCACTCCATGACTTTCTACCCCGCCCTGCCCTAAGGCCCTCCCTCATGCATCCATCCTCTCCTCAGTTCGTGCTACCTTCACAATCAAAGACACTTGACATGACTATTGTGTGTGACTGTGCAGCAGACACTCAACATGCATGACCTGCAGGACTAGTGGCACGGGTCATTGCAGGTTGCCACAGTGTTGATGTTGCCTGCTAGTTCTGTCAGTAATCTCATTCATTCATTCAATAGACTGAGACATTCCAGTCTGTCATTCTTGCCCATTACATATATTGATTAAACAAAAAAAAAATTAAAAAAAGAAAATGCTGAGTTGTGAGAATGCAGCAATGTGATAATGGTTATTTGATGAGTGGGTGATGGATCTGGTTACAGCAGCCTAGCCAGGAGGTGAAGATCTGGTTACAGGACATGTCTGAGGTTAATGATAGAGTTACACAGTGACTTTGGTCGGCAACTTACTGGCTGGCCCGGGCCAGACACCAAGTTCTCTCAACCACTAAGTGCATGTGTGCAGGATCCACCACGTAATGAGGTTGAATACAGGATGACCAGTTGATGGGGAGTATCCACAAGACTGAGGGAGCTTCACCAGTTTACACAATGGCTAGTCAGTCACAGCCGCCAGGGGACCCTAAATGGAGGTTTACCACATCCTCTATTCCAATGATTCATTCTCACACAACACAGAATGCATGGCACACAATATACAGTACTTGTTGCTAAAGGTTCATGCACTCTGCCTGCCATGTTGCACGATGAGAATAGTCCCTACTGGCTAGGTCTACAGCATCAGCTCACACAATCTCTCACTTTGATCTGTCCACAATTTATGGCAGTTGGCACTGGTAACTGCCTCTTTACTTTGGCAAGGAAGAGCTGGTCAACAAGTCTGAAAGAAACAATGTCCATAAGAATGACCACAAGTTTGTTGCTAATGGCCTAATGCAATGAAAGTAGCCATCGCCTGCATACAGACTCTTGGCTACCATTCAAGAAATGCTCATCACAGCTTTTTAGACGTTTGCCTGTTGCACAGAAAATGATGTCTGAATTGTGTGTGTGTGTGTGTGTGTGTGTGCAATGAGTAATTTTGAGCTAACCTCAACAGGCACTGCTATGTTTGTCACACTTTTGGTGTAAATTAATTTGTGGCTTTTTTATTTTCATTCAGCAGGTATATTTTGACTAGTTCCTGTCTTCATCTTGACTGTGAATCAGTGCCATTATTAAAAATGACAAAGTAATTGTGGGTGTCTGTACCAACACAGGCTGGCAGGTCTTACCAGAATGGCAGCCGACATGTCCATTCAATAAAACCAGCTCTAGTTCCCATGATTATTGCTGGGATCTACAGGAACAAGTCAGTGGGGGGCTACATAAAGAAATTTGATTTGTGACGAGGCATAAAAACAATGACAACTTCAACAACAACACAAGATAGCTATTTATTACTTGGACAAACATGCATTTGGAGTTCAACTGGAAGCCAAGTTTGCATGAACTCAACACGAATTACTTCAATACATTCACTGCTGTTCACTCCACAGAAGCCATGTATTGGACATGACAGTGTGCTTCAAGATTACATTGTTTACTTCTACTTGCATCACTTTGCTAGGTACCTCTACCCTATCCTACAACTTCATATGAACTATGTTGTGATGGTGTCAACTCCTGGCGCATGCCAACTCCAGGTGCATGTCAACTCCAGGTGTATGTCAACTCCAGGCACATGTCAACTCCAGGTGCATGTGTAGCTCTGTGGATCATTTGATTATGGAGAAGCTGGCTCAAACTTCTGTGGATCTGGATATAGTCCAGTTATCAGAATCGGCATCTTTCAGTTATGCAGAACACTATTTCTCGTGCCAGGATGTTCTGGGTTATAAGTTAATTTCTTTTTGGCTGTCACTTGAATAGGTTAATGGAAGAGGACCACAAAGTGCATCTATAGCATTCTCTCACATTAGCTCAAACCCACGGGCAGCTGGTCTATGGCTTCTCTCATATCCATGGCTTCATTATGTCAGTTCTATAATTGTATAAGGTCAGAACCCTTGCCAAGTCTTTCAGCACACAGTGTTGCAGTTAACATGAGTATTGATGTACAGTTGAAGTAGATCTGATCTAGTTCAATAGTTAACCAGGTCTTACATAGTTAGTACGGGCTTGGTAATCTAATACCACCATCAGTGTTCGGCTCAAATTGACATGGTTTAGACCATGACCAACACAGTTGATATGATCTGGTACAGGTCACGGTGATGGTCTGGTACAGCTCAAGGTGATGGTCTGGTACAGGTCACAGCAGATGGTCTGGTACAGCTCACGATGATGGCCTGGTACAGCTCACGGTGATGGTCTGGTACAGGTCACAGCAGATGGGGTACAGCTCACGATGATGGCCTGGTACAGCTCACGGTGATGGTCTGGTACAGGTCACAGCAGATAGTCTGGTACAGGTCAAGGTGATGGTCTGGTACAGCTCACGGTGATGGTCTGGTACAGGTCACAGCAGATGGTCTGGTACAGGTCACGGTGATGGTCTGGTACAGGTCACGGTGATGGTCTGGTACAGGTCACAGCAGATGGTCTGGTACAGGTCACAGCAGATGGTCTGGTACAGGTCACGGTGATGGTCTGGTACAGCTCACGGTGATGGTCTGGTACAGCTCACGGTGATGGCCTGGTACAGCTCACGGTGATGGTCTGGTACAGCTCACGGTGATGGTCTGGTACAGCTCAAGGTGATGGTCTGGTACAGGTCACGGTGATGGTCTGGTACAGCTCACGGTGATGGTTTGGTACAGCTCACAGTGATGGTCTGGTACAGCTCACGGTATTGGTCTGGTACCAGCCCACGGTGATGATCTACAGTATTCATGGTCCAGTCAGTGGTAAGTGCCGCCAGGCAAGCCAAGTTGACCATTTCATGTAATTCTATTAACACAAGCCACAAGAATGTGTCTTCAGAGTGAGCAGTAACAGGGTGTGTCCACTATGGAATGCTGAACTCATAGAATTCACATTAATTCCATTACAACCTTCACAGCAGATTCCATAGCAACAGTGGGAGCAGGATGCTTTTGAAGTTTTTGTTCCTAAGCCATCTGGCGTCTACAGGCCTCCAGTGACCCAATAGACTACACAGATAAGCTCTCCAACAGATATCTCCACCTTTAACGAATGCAATTGCAATGTGCAAAACCAAAGGTTTGTGGAGGGCAAAACCACACCTACCGGTAGTATCAAGTACACGATAAAGCTTAGGTAAAGGTCAACATAGAAACTACTGGTATGCTGTATGCTGACATGGCATATTATGATAAAGTGCTGTGGTGTAGAAGAATGGATGGAGTGTTCTAGACTCTTCGTGTGGAAATGTTGCTGCTTATAAAGACTAACAGTAGTATGGTATAAAAAGTTGTCTAAGTATTATGGAGTTCCCAGACGTGGGCCGCTACTGCGCTGAGCCTTCCTGCGCCAGACTTGGTATGAACAGGGATAGTAGTTGGATAGCTAGAACGGTACTTAAGTCAAACTATTTAGGGTATAGGAAACTCAATGTAATCTTTCAGCTGGGTTAATAGCTCACAAAAAATCAAAAAATCGTCGGGTAAGACCTTACAGGTACTAAACTTACTTTATTGTCTGTTCAAGATGGCTTAGAGTTTCTTACATACCTCTCTTCATTGACTTGCCTTAAGTGAGATATATGACAGTGTCGTTTATGTAACCTCAAGTGTTTACATTGAAAGGATAAATGAAGTGGGCGGAGTTTAGTGATGATGTGGGTTGAGTTTATAAGATAGTGGTTTTTACAAGCATCTACCAGAGTACTGGAATCCAACTTTATAGTACATCTTGTAGTTATTGTAATATTGAAGCTGAATAGCAAGTACCTAGCCACACAGTGCCACTGATGTACTAACTATTGCAAATTAAAAATGCAGTCGCAATATTTTTTTTATCTATTCTTATATTTTTTCCTGCTTGGTTAGGCTACATCATTTTCCCTCTCTTGCTCCTGAGCCCTTTCCTCTCTTCAGCTCTTTCTTTGGATTCCCTTCTCGTCCTTAGTCTATCTCTTCTACTTCTCAGTCTCTCTGTCCCTCTATCCTTGAGTGTAGACTTGGGCTTTATGAAACTGTTGGTATCCATTTATCAGTTTTTGCTGTCATGCTCTTATATACAATATAGTTGTCATTTCTTTTAATTGCCTCTACTTTGGGTTCTTGCTCTCTATAAACATGTTGACTTGGATTCTCTTTCTCCATGTTTTGGGATCATCTCTCATCTTGGAAAGTTACTGCCTCAGCTATTCATTTATGCTCACTGACTGTCTCTTGTGTTGTTATTGTAATATGAACTCTGAAGGTGAGTGTAGGACTGGACTACAACCCAGTCAGTCAGAGACAGCATATGTCAGTCACCCAATAGTGTAGGACTGGACTACAACCCAGTCAGTCAGAGACAGCATATGTCAGTCACCCAATAGTGTAGGACT
>WLWI01004131.1_pt1 | contig 12350 bp, 4 predicted proteins | sample 6701501 | NCBI WGS metagenome assembly WLWI01 (sample SAMN12718690, study PRJNA515312) | sponge metagenome | isolation source: marine sponge | host: Mycale hentscheli | place: New Zealand: South Island, Marlborough, Capsize Point | collected 2014-11-01
TTTTTTTTTTTTTTTTTTTTTTTTTTTTTTTTTTTTTTTTTTTTTTTTTTTTTTGCATTTTTTCAATCATTTCATTAATTTCAATGGACAGAACAGCGTTACTTAGCTTGTCATATTCTTTCTTCATGGTTAAACTTAATAATTATTACTACATTCATCAAAATTTCATTCCTACTTACTTAACTTTAATGTTCTTTATGATGAACTGATCCATTCATTTTATTTGTTTAAGCCATTTTAATAGTTCATTTTTTCATTCCCTAGTAATGCTAATAAAATGAAGCACCCAAGGCGCAAACCCCCAGCGCTAGTAAACACTACCTAGCTATTACAATATAATCTCCTTCCAAAAGAACAAGCAATCACCGCTGGCAGCAGAAGCTGGTACCTACGTGGAACTGAAAGCTTCACATTTTCTCAGACGGACGACTGCTATAACCTTCTTGCGCATGCACGCTGAGAGTTAATTAATGTATGAATCATAACTATGAATATACTCTTACGTAGGAAGTTAATAGAACGCGTCCTAAAATTAGTTATATTTTTAAAAGAGCCCCCCCCCTTGGAAAATCCTAGATCCGCCCCTGTAGTTGGCTGCCGGTTAAGATTGCGCTCACTTCCCGTTGAAGAATCTAGCCAATTAACAGTTGTCTGGCTCTTGTAGTGCTCTAAAAATAAAAATAGGACTTTTGTGCATTCTAATAGCCCGCTGAGTGGGACTTCTTCCAGTTATCTTAGCTATAGTTCCCCTGGAATAGTTTATGAGCGGAGCTACTGCTATTATACCGGATATTAAGGTTTGGTGAGCTATCAACATTGATATACATTATATAGCCGAGTAAATGATTACACATTTAGTTATTTATTGATATAGAATAGTCCAAACAAAGGTTGCATATCATATTTACAGCTAAATATGAAGATTTGAAACCTTGAGATATTAACTGATGCCACTTTAATAAAAATATTGCCTCCTACAAATTATGACAGACCATATCTAGTCTTAGTCTTGCATAGCCCAACACTGGGAAGATGTCGGGTGGCATAAATACATGATAAAGGTGTAACATCCTCCAGATCTCAGTGGGATAGTATGTTCTGGTTGTGGTTGTCAATGCATTTAGCTAACCACATCCACTTTCATGGGTTTTAGTAGTGGTGTAGCTAGTACTTGAGGAATGGCTGTGTAATGTGCAGCAAAAATAATGGTAAAAAATTAGAATAAGGAAAGATATATATATATCAGCTTTGAGTAATCTTTGTTCTCACATGTGGTATAGAGTGGTTCTTCGAATGTTATTGAGAACAAAAAAAATGTTCATATATTTATATATATAATATATATATATATAATAAGTGATAAGTAATACTTATGCTAGTAGACAATTACAAAGGAAAGCCACATATCCATATAAGTGATATGTTGCACTCTGGGATAGTAGAGATTTGATGAATGTATCATACTACAATGCCTGAAGTAAACCACATATCCATATAAGAGATATGTAACCATATGCATGAGAGGTTTGATATATGCATCATATTAGCATACACAGTAATAAATTGGACATTCAACTGCATTTCTTAAGGGTGCATCAAAACACTGCATATGCACTATTTTTTTGTAAGATACAAGAATCAAAGATACCTTAACTGTCCAATTGAGGAATATCAAATGTTTCTAGGGGGCATACATGTGTTTATCTGAGTGTTGTGCTACACTTTGAAAAGATAAGATATACTTCAGAGTGTAGAGTGACAGCCCAGTGTTGAGATTATATCACTGCTTGATGATGCAGTTTCATCAGTGGTGGAGCTAACTTAGTAGGCTGAGGATTTTTCATGACATATAGTTAAATTGCTCAAGATTTTTATTCCTTATGTGTGTTTTCCCTAGTTTGCTACAGCGGGATTACTACAGTCAGTGAAAATACATTTCAGTATTGACTTTTGACTGGATAAAAGTATTGATAAGTCTCCACTTCATTTATGGAATTACTATATCAATAATGGTGGCTGGCATGACCTCTGGAGACTGAATGTGAGAAATATCCAATTCAATTTCTTATTGTCCAGAATTGCAATTATTATCTATCAAGTAAGTACAATACACATAGTTGACCATCATTGCAAGTTTGGCTGTGGCTTTCACATTTGTATCACTGGTAAGTGTAATTAAGTATGTAGATAAACTAAATTAGCATTCAACTGTAGATATGTGTGTATCAGTAGCATGTTTGTGAGATGAATTGCTAATACTCAATAAATGGGTTTGATATATAGCTAGTAATGCTCACTTTTTATACTAGCAAAATATAATGTCTTTGATGAAGTTATGGAAGCTGTGCAACTCTGCATCAAGTAAGCATATTATAGTCAGTGGCCACTGGTACTGCCTTAAATACTGACGCTTATAACAGTATATACATACTTCAACTGTAGATATGTGTGTATCAGTAGCATGTTTGTGAGATGAATTGCTAATACTCAATAAATGGGTTTGATATATAGCTAGTAATGCTCACTTTTTATACTAGCAAAATATAATGTCTTTGATGAAGTTATGGAAGCTGTGCAACTCTGCATCAAGTAAGCATATTATAGTCAGTGGCCACTGGTACTGCCTTAAATACTGACGCTTATAACAGTATATACATACTAGTGATGTGTTTCAGCACAAATGGTGGGCAAGCTATTGTGTACAAGTTATTCAAATACATTATTTAAAACAATTCTGACTATAAGCAGCTCCTGACACAAAAACACGAAACTGCTGAAGCATGGCCAAGATTTATGAATTGTGTATTGGGAACACTGTTTAATGTCATAGTAACCAGTTGCCACAACTTTTTGAGACTTGAAAACGCAAGCAATTATAAAGAAATTATCGCACATTTTAGAACCTAACCATTAATAAGATTTTATTACTAACAAAAAAAAACTGGGAGGAAGCCTATCAAGCTAAAATACTAGATTAAAAGATAAAAAAATGCAGCTGATACTACTTATTATATGCTTCAAAATATTTTTAGTTATGCAACAGATGTAATACATCTCACTTTCATTCACACATTTGCCACAATTACTTCTTTTGTGGACTTGACATATTCAGTGGGTTTATCAAGTAAGAACAGCTACGATGGACAGCGCATTAACCAAGATAATGTACCACCTATATTAGTGTAAGAAAGTTAATTGCAGTTAGCTTGAAAGACCTAATTGCTTTTACAGGATTCAGAAACAGCATGATTCCAAAGATTTCCAAAAAATTTCTTTGAATAATATGATTAAATAATACAAGCAATAATATTCTGATTATTGTGTTTGGCACGGTGTAGACAACTAAGCAAACAAAGATTCCCTGACTGTATTCGGATACTTTGTTTGCTTGCTAATAATAAAGTAATATTTATGTAATCATTTTTGAGTACCCGTAGACTTCATATTTGTACTTTAATATAAACAAACGGGACTAATGAGAGAGTGACAATATAATTGCTAAGTATGCACGAAGTTGCTTGTTTACATATAAATGTCATAATATTATTATGTTGGAGCCACAGACAGCCACTAACCTAATTAGGCTTGAACCCTATTTGCACTTCATTCACTCATGAACTCTGTGTACACTACAATTAACTCCCTTTTTCACAACAATTTTCACTCTATTCACTCTGTCTGCTCTGCTCTGGAATATAGCCTGAACTCTCTCTCACACTCTCAGTCTACTCACTTTTCTCAGTTTTTGCAACTTGCAACTCTGACTTTTTTTACTGTTATACTTATCGCTATTTGATTATTAGTTAGTTTGATTGTACTGATTGTCCTAACTTGGGGCAACATACAGTTAGACAGTGTAGCTATTCTCTACTACAATCTAGAGTGGCTTTAGATAGCTGTTAGGTTAGGTGTTAGCTTTTCATAATAGCTGCTAATAGCTTGGGACTTACATCCTAAGTGGCCCCCACTCTATCTTTAACAGCAGTTCTCAGCTTTGATGAGCTGAGTAACGAGCAATTGCACAATATATTTGTTTAAGGCAAAACATTTTTAAATTATAAACAATAATTTACTCTATGAAAAATTGCACAGTGTGTATGATTTATTTATTCATGAGTGACACTAATGTCTATTCAGAAATATTTATATAACACACATTCCTCATGGGTACAAACACAGGCGGCAAAGTTAGGGTGTGACTTCAGGAGGTTGCATGTATCCCACTTTCAAATTAATAATATTCACAATCTTACCTATTACGACCATCAAGAATAATTATTAGTAAGCTACTGCGATTAGCACACTGTCATTGCACTGGAATTTTAGTAAATGAGGATGGAATTGAATAAGAAGAGACAATACCAGTTCAATGATATTCATAGTTTATAAGACACTAACTAGCTTTTGGTCATGACAGTGATCACTGCACACTTCAACTAGCTTGATGCTTCATGAGATTCTAGCTTATTAACTGAGCTAATGAACATAACTTCTCTCACTAGATGTGGTTTTACACATAAGTGTTTCCAATATTCATGACTTTAATAGGACTTCGGATGAGCTATTCATGAATATCACTATACTGTTAATCCTTTTGTTATTGCAAGTAAATATTATATTCCGTTATATTGAGATTGTTGAGCTATAGTAGTATAGTTGAGTAATAAATAGCACAAGTATCAGATACCATTATATTAAACCTTAAATTTTTATATATTCTTTCATACAGTACTCTATGTCTACTAAATAAAAAATAAATTGAATTGCATCCACCTACTTACTCCTATATTTAATTAACTTGCATCCACCTACTCACTTCTGACTTTCCTCTACTAAATGAATATTTAATTAACTTGCATCCACCTCACTTCTGTCTTTCCTCTACTAAATGAATATTTAATTAACTTGCATCCACCTACTCACTTCTGTCTTTCCTCTACTAAAGAATATTTAATTAACTTACATCCACCTACTCACTTCTGTCTTTCCTCTACTAAATGAATATTTAATTAACTTGCATTCACCTACTCCCTTCTGTCTTTCCTCTTCTAAATGAATTTAATTAACTTGCATCCACATACTCACTTCTGTCTTTCCTCTACTAAATTAATATTTAATTAACTTGCATCCACCTACTCACTTCCGTCTTTCCTCTACTAAATTAATATTTAAGTAACTTGCATTTACCTACCGTCTAATGATTGTAGTTAATAAAAATTATTTCTGAAAGGTAGTTTTTTTACATTGGGAACATTTTTAATCAAACAGCTCATTGAATTAAATTAAAAATTAAACAAATTACTGCACTGGCGATAGCTTTAAGAATACTATTATGTTATGAACATAATCTGAATATTGACTTTTTTACTAATAATTTTGCCATTTTAGAATAATGTTGACGAAATTAATTATTGATATAAATTTGGCAAGTTTTTATTGTAATTTGTGTATTTTATCTAAAGCTTCAGCAATGGGTCGCCATCGTTATCCAGCTGCACACTGGGAAAATACCAGCAGAAGACTATACAGATCAACACTCTGGGAGACTCGGTGTTCTTATATCAATCAACCTCAATGTTTCTCTAACACTCAATATCTGTTAATAGCCATCACAATGATTTGGATTTTCAGAAGGAAAACAAAAACTAACTCGAATAAATTCTATGCTATAATAAAACAACCAAAGACAAATGGCAAAGAAGAAATGCACTTTCTCTCATTGATGTGGTCCATTTGGAATAGTTCAATAAATATCTTAAAAGAAATTCATTCCAGAACTACTTCACTAAAACTGAAACTATTATTACTATGTGGAGATGTAGAAGCCAATCCTGGCCCCTATAATAAAGGTAATTTAACCTCTATCTAATGTGATGTTGAAATGCAGTCAACCTCAAGTAGCCACTTGATAGGCAATCTATTATTAGGTTAACAACTCTTCTGTTTTATCTATTATTTCTATTGAGATATAAATATTCAGAATAGTTCAAATATAAAGTTGTTACATATCTATTGAATTTGTTGAGAATACGTTAAATGTAGACATATGCAAAAACCGTAAAAAACTGAAACAATGATCTGATTAGTCTTACCATAACCTTGTAGAACTTTTATCCAATAAGCAATATATTTCTGGGCAATGCTTATTTAGCAAAGGAATGTAAAGTATAACTGTAGGCGGAGTCAGGATGGAATAAATTTTTGACGACTGTAATTTTAATTAATATCACTCGTGTTTCGAGAAAATTTTACTTGTCCATTTTTTTCATACTTCTCTCGCAAAAAAAATCTCTATTTTCTGTCCTATTTTATCTCCTATCGTGTATATTTTAAGAATTATTTTAACCTAATTCAAGCTATATTCCTTTAATTTATTGCATTTCCAACATCTTCACTGAATTATAATTAACAGAATGTGTATTATTCACGATGTTATAATAAACATACATTATTGCGAATACTAAATATCCAGTTGAAAACAGGCACAATTTTTGATTTTTATGCTTTATTGGAGGTACAAGTAGAATTGTTTTAACAACTCTTATCTGCATGCAATTATTTGTCTTGACAGCTGCTCTTGTACTTTATGGTTACTGGCTGCATGTGCTTGGCTAGGTAGAGAAAATGACTACTTGTTTGACAACTGATACCAGTGAACTTTGAGACAAACAGTACTTTTAGGAGATATTAGTATCATCAAGATGCTGGATAATTATCAATAGTAATAGATTTTATATGTAATGCCAATTAAAGGTCAAAAGCATATTAGAAACATTAACGGATTACACCCGAAAATTTTTTTTAATTGCGCCTTACATAATGCGCCTTACATAATGCGGTCAAGGGCACACGCGAGACACAGAGGATTGATTGCTCGGTGGGAGGGTGACACTAAGCGGGAAAAAGAAGATGAACGTTTGAAGATTGCCTCTGGGACAGTATTATCGAACAATAGAGTACGCTCTAGGCTATTGATAAATTTGACGCTATGGAGCTGTTCCCGACTTAAAAACAACAAAGTACTCGCACCGTTTGGCAAAAACTTTTATGGCATCACACTGAGGCTCTTAGTAAGCACACTAGTAAGGTTGGAAGTATGATTTCATGGCTGAAGCAGTTTGCTACTCGATCATAGAGGTAAGAGAAAGTAATTTTGCACACATCTGTCTTACATTCAGGAAGAATTTGTTGATATTTATTTAGGGTGTGGTTTATTTTGAACTGAGCAATCTTATTTTGTGAACAGAGAAGTTTTTTATGGCTTTTGTGTATGAAAACAGGTACAACACAAAAATGATAGAATATTTGAGTGTATTCAGTTTGGTACTCCAAGGTGTCTTTGATTTTGATGTGCTGGTAGGCTGCATTGTTGACAGAATAGTTGGTGATCTTACTATCAAGTGCAACTGGGTCTTAGCATAATAGAAGTATATGCCAGAGGGCTCCCTGCAGTCTCACCTGTTGTATAACAATATTTATTTTTACTTATTGCTATAAAGAATGTGGTTTAAATTCCTGTAGAAATCGCTACTTTTCAGAATCATCAATGCCTAAAATATACTTACAACAATATAGAATCGTCTGCAATTGTGATTGGTGGCTTCCTTGACTCCACAAGGCTGTAGAGCGAAATGGACGTGAAGACGCGTTTTTTACGCATTTTCGCGTCCTCTGCGGTTATAGATTTTTCTCAATTGACGCGTATTTGCGTCTTCCGCGATTAATCGGTTAAAACTAAAAATATCATTATGGTGGTACAAGTTGTTGCTTTAGTTTTAATATGATGCATCTACGTATCCTGTGATGTATTAATAATTAAAATTTTCGGTTAACAACATAACAATTATAATGTTACAAAGTAATTAAATATATTATTTATTGTAACTATATAATGGTATTATAATAAACATTAGCATCTACATTGCAAGGCTAAGATAGAGGCAGTGTTACAACTTCAAGAAAGGCACATTCCTTGACCTGTATGGTATGTATTAAATAGGTGAAGACAAACTCAGCTACTAAAGCCTAACACTAATAACTACCTCATCTTTGACCATTTCATGATTTTCATTGACAGTCATGGAGACGAAGTTTGAAGAGACTATATTTCTGCACATACACAGTCACAACCATTATATTACTATTTTGTGTGTCAATGTAAATGTATATTCTATTATTACACTAATGATTGTATTTTTTAGATCAGCCTCTCAGTCATTATGAACCTTCACCTCGAACATCAGCTAATGCCTCAGCAAGTACTGACCAACTCTACATTCATGGAGGTGTTGTTGACAACTTTTATAAGAATAAAAAACAACTGAAGAAGGTAGTTCAAATCTATGAGTGCTCTAAGGAATCTTGGAAAGAATTTGCTACAACTGGTACTCCACCTCCTGGAATATATGGCTGTGCAACAGCTTATTCAGATCATATTCTCTACTTTTTTGGTGGTTCTGATGATATATCACTCCATGCTTCATTACATCAGCTAGACACAAGATCTATGACATGGTCGCAACTCTCACCACAACATGATAGTGGACCCATGAGGAAATATTCGTGTCAAATGATACATCATAATAATACATTAATCGTCATTGGAGGCTATGGCACACCATCAGGTGAACTGCAGTCTGGATCACATTTTACTAAAGATAAACCATATCAAGATGATGATGGCTGGACAAATGAGATTCACATGTATAATATTTCACAAAGTAAGTAATAATCATATCAAGTATATTAACAGTATTACAGAGTAGATGGAAAGTATGTGTTACATATATTTTCTGAAATAATAATGTATTTTTAGAGTTATTAGATACTTATAGTAACAGACATGGTTATTTCCACTAAATTTTACTATATTGTTTTTATTAATATTTTAATTAAATTGGCATAAAATATTTCAATGCAATAATGTGCTTCAACATTGAATAGCCTATTCATGAAAAATTGTGTGGTTAATAGTTTGATAACGAACATGTGTTTTATCAATGAGAATTAATAGTAAAAATGAAAGGAAAATTAGTATAGAATCATGTATCAATCTTGTCAATGCTTTGAAATACTCTGAAATTACAAATGTAAATAAGAACAATACATTATGGTTCAATTAGTTGTATTGGATACTCAATATGTTTAGGTAGTATTTATAAAATTCAATTTGCTTGTGTTATATTTATTACACATGTGAAATTGAGTGAAGTGAGTAATACACTCATAAGTAAAACTTGAATAACATTTAGATATTGTGTAAAAGTATAAATATATATGGTACATAGGGCATCTTGTTTCACTAGATCATAGATTGTGACATGTGGAAATCTTACCTAAAAAAATAGAGCAAAGTACTAGCTAGCTTGACTTTGCTACATATGAAATTCTATGATGAGTTCATTTAAAAAGTGCTTTATTATTTTCATACCAAAATAGCTAAGAGTAGAGTCTGCTAAATTGTGGGAGAGGGAAGAGGAGGTGAAACTATGTGGTTGGGTAAAAAGGGAATTTTTTTTATGTATTTTGCACTACAATAGGAAAACATTAAAGCATGAAATTTGTGTTTATTTGAGAATTGACACGAAATAAAAATATCAGACAAACGTACACTTGCAACGTTGTACATGTGCCATATGTACATGAAATTAATTTTCTATGTTGATTATGTCTAGTTCATGAGTAATTCTTTGTGAGCATTGTGGGACCAAACATCGACAGCAGCGGCGGGAATATAGACAGCAGAGTGGAAAATTGACAGTACTAGAACTTTCTTGTATTGAGTTGTGCTGAGTGTATATCATGCGTATGTAGGTGTTAATTACTTGTTGGAGCGTGTGCCATGTGTTGGTGTGTCGTGTGCATAGTACCGTGTGCAATATGTGTGAATATAACGTGTTGTATCAGTGTGTGGTATTTCAGTTAGTTCTGTTCTTCATTTACCATTTGTGTCTGCGCATCTGTTTACGGAATTAAATTAACACTTAACCTCCGACCACGGGTGATGGATCACGTAAAGGGTAGCTATTTAATACTTCTACACTTACCTACGGAACAACTTGGTGGCAGCTCTACTCATCCGGGGCACTAGGCTTGAGATTAAAACCCCAAACATTCTTGTGAACCCCCACAAGCATGAATGATAAAACATTTTAACTTCAATTATTATGTTTTTAAATGTTAAACTTGCCCTTTGTGATGTTGCAGATGTTATTGATGGAGGATCAATAATTATGAATATCTTCATTTAAAAAATGAATCTAAAATTGTAATAGCTATTCTGAGGTTACTTATTTAACTTGAGTAGTGTACATTTAAATTACATCAGAAAGTGCTAGTATAATCTTTTAAAATCCAACATTTTATTTTTGTGATAAGATTGTGTGAGAATTATATCATGTGAGTTTTGAAAGTTACGGGAAGAATTATAATGCAAAAAAAAGGTGGGAGTTCTCAATTGCAAAAATAGAGTAACAAAGTTGATCAAAGAGTTGACCTTCAGCTCAGAATAAAAATGGTGTTTATGATATAACTAAAGCTAATAAGTTGTTTAGTATTCACTTTAATTAGTTCGTGTCTACACTATTTTAGGATTATATAATTCCTATTCCTTTAATATATGAATTAAGTCAACGTTTACTATCATTACTGACCCTCAAAAAAGTTTTGCAAAGATTACATCTGTGTGTGTGTGCATGTGTATGTTTACACCTCCAAATTAGTTACAGTCAAGCAAATCATATGGGAAGCAGTTAAGTTAAATACATTTTTTCATGAAGGATCTTAGTTTCTAAAGTCCAGTCTTAAAAAAATTCAGAAAAAAATGTACGAAGTGTTAGTTCATTCTTTAGTACAAAAATTTATTATTTCTAATTAGGTACATGGTCTTCTCCCTTAATTACTGGAACTCGACCTTTTCCAAGAACTGGTTTTACTCTCACCTGTATTAGTCCTACTCATGCAGTCTTGTTTGGTGGATATGATGGTACTAGTGAACTCAATGACACTTGCCTCATAGACTTGACACAGATGGTACGAATTGTTTAATGTGGCAAGCATAGAAAATACAGCATTGTATTTTTAAAGAAATACATTTTGTAACTAGTCTATACTTTCACAGTTTCAGCACTATAACATAAGTAACTTTATATATAGTACTGAAACTTTACAATTGTTATACTAAAATATTATATGTATTTATATTTTATTATAGCATTAGCTCCCCATTTACATGTTATGTATGAAATATTTAATTACATGAAATGTGTTGGAATATTTTACTATTAGAAAATATTGTGAAGAGTAAACTTTAGCTGTGAGTTGCATTTACTCACTGATATGTGGAGTTCATGTTATGATTTAGTAGTCAATTATTGTTAGTGATTAATTAAGTGGTTTATACTTAAATGACGCTGAGGATGTGATGCGTTCATTCCCAAACAAGACTTGTGATTAACATGTGCTATGAAGTAGTTGTAGTAAATCAAGTGTTCAAGAAAGGATAAGTTAATAGCTAGATTGCAGCATTAAAATATTATATTTAGCAACTGTATTTCTTACCTGTAACTGGAAATACAATTATAATAACAATCACTTATTGTCGGCAATGTTTTTCCTCATTTTATTTAGCAACTGTATTTCTTACTTGTAACTGGAAATACATTTATAATAACAATCACTTACTGTCGTCAATGTTTTTCCTCATACTCCAATAATAACTATTTTCTAACGAATGCATCTCTACTTATTGATATTCTGAGTCCGAATTTTTACTATTTGTCTGGATGATATGGCAGACTAAGTTCGTAGTATACAAAAGCAGAGCAAGTATAGCATTTATTAATTCTGAAGAGAATATTATTATTTAATAGTTGTTGCCCATTCAATAATTTTCTTCATGGTTGAATTTGACAATATTATAGAAAACATTTTCACCATTAGCTAACAATTCTTTGTTAACCCTCAGCGCGTGCGCAAGAGGGTTACAGTAGTCCTAGCGTCATTCATTCTGTCACTCTGTCAATAGGCACTTCTGGAAGGTAGGAACCAGCCAGGCTCTGAAAGCGGCATCAAACAGCAGTATTTCACGAAGTAAGTTCTTTTAATTCAGCGAGCGAGCGAAGCGAGCGAAGCTGACTCTCAGTCGTGTTCAATTGAGATTTCAGATATATAATAACTAGTGGTGCGCTCGAATAGCGCAAATGCATGGCGAGCGAGCAGACTTTTTTTACAGGAAAATAGGACAGAAATTACATCTAACTGTAGTGCACAGTGTAACCCTTTCCATTCTCAGTTAGCATCAGAGAATCTAAAGTCTCTGATCCCAGACTAAGGAAGTGGGACCCATGTGT
>WLWI01004133.1_pt1 | contig 12348 bp, 11 predicted proteins | sample 6701501 | NCBI WGS metagenome assembly WLWI01 (sample SAMN12718690, study PRJNA515312) | sponge metagenome | isolation source: marine sponge | host: Mycale hentscheli | place: New Zealand: South Island, Marlborough, Capsize Point | collected 2014-11-01
TCGTTCAACAGCCACACAAGCAAAAACATTCTCATTATATCCTCCCCCCCCCCCCCTTTTTTTCCCCCCCCCCCCCCCCCCCCAGACAATAATTTCTGGCCTGCTATGCATTCTGGAATCTCACTTTAATTTGATCCATAGTAAGGTGTGTGTCTCCTGCAGCCTTCTCTATTAGTGAGACGTCATCCTTGGAACAACCACGCATTCCCATCTCATAATAATAGTTCAAGCAGTTTATTTGGGCCTTGCTGTGTCTAACCACCTTCCTCTTTACATCTACGTTTTTCTCATTGGAATTTCTCCGATCGCTTAAGTAGTCCTCCATTTCGATTTCCAAGGCGATCCTTACCATGAGCTGTCCCTCGTTCGCCAAAATATACATGTTCGCCAAAATATACCTACCCCTATTGAGCCAGTTGGGATGGAACTATTACTATTTCATACGTTACCAAAGTCCCTAGATTTTGTAATGATTTCATTACGTAAAGTCCCCGAAGTGGGTGGATTTACAGTACAACACTGATCATCAGTATGAAGTATAGACTCTTATGCAAAGATGTGCATCAAAGTAGTGCAAGCTACCAAAAAAGGGTGTGGCTAAGCAGGGTTTCATACAGAGGGATGGGGGGAAGGGAAAAGGGGGGATATAACCCCCAAACAGCCGGTTCCCCCCCCCCCCCCCCCAAAACAAACACACACAAAAAAAAAAAAAATTTTTCCCCCCCCCCCCCCCCCCCAAGGAGTAGACAATATCCGACTTTTAATATTGACTAACTAAAAGGTTTTACGATAACGACTAATTATTTACTAAATTTTGAGATTTAATTACAACAATGGTAGTAAAAATATCATGTGCTAACAATTTCAGTTTTAACGTTTTCTTCAGCAGAAGCATACAAGCAAGGAATGGCAGCAGGGAAAGGTCTAAGATATAAAGTGAAAGAAGAGTGAAAGAACAAAGGAAGAACAAAAAATAAGGTGAAGAAAAAAAAAGAGGAAAAAAAGAAAAAAGAAAAATAAGGGGAAATGAAAGAACAACAAAAGAAAGAACAACAAAAAAAGTGAAAAAAAAAAAAGAAGAGAAAAAAAAGAGAAAAACAACAACTAACAATAGGTTAAAATGGATTTTAACAGTACTGGTATGGGTTTTTTCCAGGTGGATTAGTCGTGAGTACTGTAGATCGATGGAGGGTAGCGAGTTCAAACCCTGGTAAGCAGGGGGGGGGGGGGAAATATAATCTTTTTCTGTACAGGCTGGTGGTTACCATTTTATCTCAAACTAACTGGGAAATCTGGGAACACAGACTAAAATATCACGACTAAATACTGATGGAATTCACAACTTTCTGTGAGTGGATCTGTCCATTTACTGAAACCACTACTCTCGACTTTAGATCCAGGAAAGAAGTCATCAGACAATAGAAAGTTGCGTGGAAATGGCTACACCTTCAGATAATGTTTAGTTGGACTGAGGGGAAGGGAGAGGGATGAACAGAGAGAGAGAATGAGGTGAAGTAAGAGAGAGAGAGAAGAAGATGAAGAGATAGAGAGAGAATAGGTGAAGGGAGAGAGAACACAGAGAGTGGGTAGGAGAGAAGGAAGAAAAAAGAGGTAATTATATCTTTATATGGCAGGTGAAAAGTCAAGAAAGTATATTGTAGATACCGTGGTCAAAGCGATTGAGGTAACTTCACTCATTAACTGCTCTCTTCAGCATTTATCTATTTTTTCTAATTGGTTTTCTGCAAGGAGGAATTTGATGAGTTCAATATCAGCGAGATAATAAAAGGTGGTTCCCTGGGCCATGGAACTGGAGTGGACAGTTCTGACATAGACCTGGTGGTCTACTCAAGAGGTATGTCTTGCAACATTTCACACCTTCACGCCTCCATAACTGCTGGCCAATCATTTAGGCATGTTATAAATTCAATCAGCAAGTATCCTGAAAGAGTCTTTCTCCCCTCTATGTTCTAAAATGTTTACAATTAGCATTCACATACAGGAGTTCTCTGAATGCTAGCTTGGTCCTGGCACTAGAATAATACAAACCAACACTGCCTGAAATCCTACCATACAATTCATGCTGATCAGAAAGCTAGGGGGGTAACTAGCACGAGTGAAAATTCACACACGCATCATTAGAATTCACCAGTGTATCTTTTCTAATAATGCAATCTTAACAGCTATTTCAGAAAAATGCATATTTGATCACAAAAAAGACATGAAAGAATACTCACAAAAGTTGGACAATTTTCTGCAAAAACGTTTCCATTCAGACTATAAGAAGAAGAAAAACAAAAATCGATTGGTGAAGTTTCGTATCAAAGACCAATACAATGTGGACGTTTTGGTGAGTCAATATTTTGACAGTCTCCAAGACTTCTATAAATTTTTACAAAGTTTACCTGATAATGAGGATCGTAAAAGGTGAGGACCACATTACGGCCAAATCGTGTTTATTAATTATTATCATTATCTTTCAACTACCAGGTTTACTGTGTGTGGCTCCAAATGGCAAAAGGAATTCTTCAAAATGCAACCTCCACAAGTTAGTAACTATCTGTTAGTTCTAAAATAAATTGGGATAGGTTGCTATCTAGTGTAGAGTGTAGTGGATAGTATTAGAAACTATGCACTTCTGGATCAGACCGAAACTTCAAACTAGCATATTGGTTTAGTAAATACATTGAAGCATTGTAGAAGGATTTGCCATTACTTTCAGAGCTATAAATAAGTTATGAAGATCACAAAAATTTGTATACTTTCTGGTCCACAAAAATATATTATATTTTTGCATCACTATTAATATAGCAAAATTAAATTCACAAAAAGACTCCACAAACTCCAAAGGTTTAAGTCATTCAAATTGTACAATGACAAGCTGGATTATAAGAAAAGACGAATGGCCACTGAGCTAGCTACAGGACTCTTTGTCTAAGCTGCTAGTGTCTAATCAAGACTAAAGCATTTGCTGGTTTAGTTTCATTTTCATAATGATTAGAACTTGTGTATTCTCAAGTTGACATTACACCAGGGAGTACATAGAATCAGAGATTGAAAGAAATGTTTGAATTAATTCAATTTACTGGGAGTCAAACAAACAAATACTGATATTACAACATATTCATAGCTTGAAATGTTCGAAATTAATACGTGCAATAATAGGTAAGGGGTCTATGGAACCCAAATCAGAATTTACTGCTGTGATAGAATACTTCTTTTAAATTGCACATAAAAACGAGTGCATACATAATGTCCAGTGATTCTTCCAGTTTCTGTAATAGTTTTGCTCACAGTAGCTTCAGTATTCAACTAGTGCTGAGGGTTTACACCTCTGGTAGGTACACTAGTATTCCACACTATCAGAAGTGCAGTGTATCTTCTTATGTATAATAATCACATTAGAACTTTGTCAATAGGTAAAGGAATGTATTAGAACAGCCAAAGCGTGGAGAAATGAGGAGTGGTCCAAAGAGGAAAGCTGTAGACCCAGTTCCTATCTCATATCACTTCTGGTGGTAAAGGCCTACATGATAAATCCAGAGAGGTACATAAGCAACTTAAAATATTAATCATAGATTTCCCCCCCTTTTTTTCAAATTAGAGTTTACAAAGGTTTGACGGACTTGCTATATCAAGAAGACTATCTCGAGTAAGTTGAGAATATTTTAACCCCCTTGGGAAGAAAATAAAGTCTTGTCAGTACTTCCAGCTCAAAGATTCAACTTTCATGCCTTCTAACTAACTAAAAAAATATTCATAAAAATATGATAATACAGACAGCTGTGACTAAGCCTAATAAATGTCCATGTTTTCCTTTTCTTAACTTCATATTTCAGATATTCATATTTTAAGAGACATGCAAATATTACAAGCTTACACCCCTGTTCATTAGATCTAATATGTACATGGTAGTTACTTCAGTATCAAAATCAGACCCTGACTTCATTTCTCCTGCATACATGTCACCTTATTTCACCTCCACCCCTACTCCCCCCTAAGGTATACCATCTCAGAGGAGATAATATTTAGCAGCTGGTGATTAATTAGTAACTGCATGAAGTGTTGGTATGTCCAAGTGCTGAGAATTAGTACCTCTATCACACATAGGTGTCATTGGTGTTACAAAGACCCATTAACTACGTACATACACTGTTCAAGTCCAAACAATTAATTAGCTTCTACTAATAGAATAAAATTCCTTTTTTGAGACCATTTTGTCCGTTGACATTCTTTGTTTAAACTGAGAAAAGCACAACAAAATGGTGGACATATATAGATGATGCTTGTCTCAATGAAATAGGTTTACTCTACTATGAGAGAGTTAGTTCATTGCCTATTACTTATACACAGTTCATTGTATTCAGTGTGACGTGGCCTGAGTACTGGGAGTCCAGTTGTGTCACAGATATGGTACCAGATATGTTACCAGATCCTCCAAGAGTAGTGGACCCAGCCAATCCCGCCAACAACGTACTGGAGAGAGGACTGAGAATCAAATGGAAAAAAAGAATACCCACTCTGTCAAGATACGTGTATGTGCGATGCAAATAGCTGCCTGATGTTCATGTCTACTGGTATGAAGGAATAATGCCATAATTTATGCTCATGATCAGCTATGATCAGGAATAACAATTGTTCTGCTGCCAAAGTCAAAATTAGGCACAATTTAGCAGGAAAAAAACCCGGTGTAAATGCTAACGGAATGATTACAGACCCCTTACAATTCTAATTAGTTGAAATGTTTATGTAGCCTCGTGAGTACAAGGAGGAAAACTTTAGTCTATGAAGCAGAACTTATGCCTCATTGTTATACTATTTTCAGGTTGTCTTTAACTGCCAGTAAGAAAAGATCGAAATATAAAAACAGTCCTCCTGGTCTATCACCATCAGAAGCTAGTCAGGTAATGGATGTCACCACACAAACACAATTCACACTGGACTTACTGGGCTTGGGGAGGCTAAAATAAATAAATGTGGCATTTTTAGTAGTACTGGAGAGGATAGTATGTATAGCTATAAACTAGTAACATTCAGTCATTTTAGATCTAGCATTGCTAACCTAAACACATCTGCAATAATTAGGAAATTTCGCAATGGTAACTATGTTATATAATAGTTTAAACATGACAACACTCGGAATTGTCGCTCGATAACCACCCCCACAGGATCAAGACAATTATCAGCGATTCCTCAAATGCATGGTTAAACATTACTTAATGCATTGTCATAGCAATGCTGACATGGACACATTTGCTACTAAGATGATGCATATTCCTACACATGTGATGTCACTGTATTTTGTTCGCTACAAGGTACGTGTGTTAACTACCAGATGCTATACTTGGAGCCTGAAGCAGTGGAATGAGCATGACGATGATGAAGATGAAAATGGAAGACCTTCAGAGTATCTCCTATTCATTCTGATTCTCAAAGCCTTCTATGCTATACAGGATGAGAAGGAAAAAAGGCAATTAAAGCGACTCAAATCTTATGTGCTATTGTGAGTGACTATCTTTGGCATCACACACACACACACACTAATAGTTAATGTTGTTTTGGTTTGTAGATTCCAGGTTTTCTTAGTTTTAGTTATTCATACTAAAAAATGTCTTGAATGCTTAGTTTTAGTTTTTCCCCAAATTCTCCCTGAAGATTTAGTTAGTTTTTAGCATTTCTTCAATATCATGTATAAGATTTAGTTAGTTATTCTATCAATTGACTTAGTTTTGGTTAATTTACGTTGTGTCTCAAATTCTTGAATAACGAGACTCCTTAAAGAAGTAGAACTGGTAGTTTTCTAAACAACTTCAAAAGTAGCATATTTCTATGAAATCTTAGGGATTTTAAATAAAGTATGATATATTTTATATAGTTTAGAGAATAATTACTTGATAGCAATTTATACCTATCATAATTCAAGGTGAATTTTTACAATAAAAATTGCTTAGTTTTTGTCATCCACTCTACTGGTAGTTTTAGTTATTATCGAATTCACTGTATTCTAAAATATTTAGTTTTAGTTTTTTCATGTTTAGTTTTAGTTATTCTTACCAAAAGTAAAATACCCCAAAACTAAGGGGTTTTGGTTTTAGTTTTAGTTAACTAAAACAACACTAGTTAATGTATACTTGAACTAATATTTCTTCTATCGTAGAGTCCAAAGTGAACTTATAAAACTAATAGATGAACTAGAGAGAGTGTCAGAAGCCCTTGAGTAAGAGAGACAGTGTAACACTTAGTCTGCACTATAATCCCTCATTAGTTTGGAATTACCAAGACTTGCTGATAGAGAAGAGAAAAAATACCAAAATCTGCTACCTTCACGTCCTCGCATCTGCGATCCAGTCAACCCTACCAAGAACCTCTACCTCACAGAGATTGATGAACAAAAAGACAAGACAAAAACAAAATGGTCTGTATTGAAGGATAGAATACAACACATTGACTTGTCCAAGACAGAAGATTAATACTGAAGTTGTGATTGGCTCAGTTGATAACCATTGTCAAAATATTAACTCTTTCATTCATACTTTTGTTATCAACTCTCAGCAATAGCAGTAGAAATATTACTATGGTATTTAATATGTGTATAAAGAAGAAAGCAGATCAGACGAACAGTTCAACCATTTGAAACTAAATTAAATTTGGTGAAGGGTTTGTAAAACTTAAAAATAAATAATTAAGGGAATACAACAACAACAAAAATAAAACTTTAAAATGTTTATCCTGCTTGTATTTGATCTGTGAGTACACCCTATGCAATAGCAACATGCCATGAATTGCTTATACCTGCCAGTGTACTATAACTGGTGGTGTGTGGTTAGGGAATTCACCGGGGTAAATCCCTAAATTTAAAAAAATTGAAAATGTTTGTGACTACTGGAGGCTGCCCCAAACTGTAGAGGTGAAGAAGTATAAGCTCCTTCTGTGGCATTGGTTGTTTCCTGTGTGCTGTCCCTAAAAACTTATTGCAAATTAATATTGTCTAACTGTACTGACTCTGAAGGAGTAAGTAAGTTTTAATTCATTGATGTGATTCTCTAATAAGAAGGGGGAAAAAAACAGTCAGCAAAAGAAGACTGCTGAAATGGCCGCATCAGGTATTCCAGGGAATGGGGTTAGAGATAGAAGAGAGACTCACCACTTTTAGCTATTTCTTGTACAAACAGGTGAAAGGTCGAGAAGCGTTGTTAATGAAATAGTCGCAGCTATTGAGGTGAGCAGTAAGATCTTTTAGTAACAGTCATCATTTTCCCCTCCCCTTTTAAAGTACAACTTCAAAGACTTCAATATCAGCGAGATAATAAAAGGAGGTTCCCAGGGCCATGGAACTGGAGTGGACAGTTCTGACATAGACCTGGTGGTCTACTCAAGAGGTACGTCTTACAACACTCAACACTAGTCCACATTTCACAACTCCTTAAAATGTCAGCCATTTCTGAAGTAAGAACTTGATTAATATTCACCCCAACAGATATTTCAGGACAAGCAGTGCTAGCAGAAGGAAAAAATATGTTTAAAAAATGGCTAATAATGTTGGATGAGTTCCTTAGTCAGCAATTTGGCCCAAAACCTGACAAGCCTATTCCAGACTACAGAATGTTAAAAATTCAACCTCGATCGGTGAAGTTTATTTTTAAGCGCCAAATCAATGTGGATCTTCTGGTTAGTCCATACTTTGAAACTCCAACAGACCTGTACAATTTCTTGGAAACAGTCCCTCTTGGAACCCGTAGTCAGTAAGATCTTGTGAGTTCTTAACAATTGGTCATATAACTGCTCTGTCTGTCAATTGACAGGTTTACTGTGTGTGCTTCCAAATGGCAAGTGGGATTCTTCAAAAAGCAACCACCACAAGTTAGTAATGCCAGGCTAGTATGAGGTCATGGTAGCTGTAGTCATAAGGAATGTAAACCAATATAAATAATATGTATCATAGTTGACAATCCTTTACCTACTAAAAGAATACAGCCTTTGATTTCTAATCTAAAGAAGATCTACTGAATGAGCTGACCACACCCTATTTAGACCGAGAATACTAAACAGCCATACAAGTAGCAACTTGTATCACTGTTTGAGAGATGCACACACAGCTTGTTAAATGTTTGTATACCCGAAGAACCAGCCTAGTTTTTAATGGAGATGGGCACCCCAAGTTTTACTGTTTTGTAAGCTGAAAGTGGAATTAATTAGTGAAAGTGAGAACAGTTGAAAAGTGAAAAAGAGACTGCTGTAGTTTATTTTTATATCTACAGGATTGGTCCTTACAGAATAAAGGTGTATAACTGAATAAAAGAATAGAATTTGGTACATTTGAATGGTCTACAGTTCAATAATTTCAATGTTCAGGTGACAATCCATCACGAAGCAACTTAAATGTAACGGTCAAACCACTAGAAGGCAGGGGTTGCCGTCCTCAGCAGACATGCTGCAGTCACTCTCATGAGGGTTGGACCCGAACAGAAATAGACTTATTAAAACTCCAGGTTTAGCTTCTCTGTCCATGACTGAACACTTGTGCACATAGCCACAATTTATATGGCTACAAATTTACTTCCATTAGGTAAAGGAATACATTAGAAAAGCCAAACTGTGGAGAGACAATGAGTGGTCAGCAAGTGAACCTGCCAAACCTAGTTCTTACCTGGTATCTCTTCTGGTAGTAGCCGCTCACAAGAAGAGTCCAGGAAAGTAAATACTATTGAATTTCTTAATGACAATATCACACTTTACCTTACACTTGTTATCAGTGTTAGTAAAGGTTTGATGAACTTGGCACTCAAATTGGACACTATCGAGTAAGTTGATAGTGTCAAGATTTTTTTAAAAATAAAAGTAAATTGTATACAAATTTTATAAAACTCATTAGTTGACTTCTCAAACTTTCTATATCAATACAGCCACTCACTAATTTAAATTAAATTCAAACGGTCACTAATTGAATGAAATAACAACTATGCTTACATAAAATTTCAAACCAGCCCAAACCTTGCAAGATCTTATTATGATACCAGGATAAATTAAATATGTCCACATAGCTGGAAATAGGTTATAATTATTGTAAGTTGGCTTGTTATTCGTTAGATATGTTAGAATGGACTTGGCAATTCCACACGTACACCACACCTCCCTCATAAAGCTAACTAGTACAAGAATAACTATATTAGCCTTCAGAAAAAAAAATTGGATGGGTAATTGAATTGGTCTCACTAAAGATTCTCGTTCTGAACATCCTGTTTTTGCGTAGCTTTTATGGCCTCAAGCATAGTTCTGAATAGATAGTACTTTTTTAAAAACCCTGTGAAAGAGAGACAATACATCTAATGAGTAAAAGAAGGCTGAGAAAGAAATTGTGAAGTTTTAAAGGTGTACAGTCACCTTGTTTTATACTATTGTTTGTCTCATTTCAATTATGTACTAGTTTGACATGGCAAGAGTATTATCAGTTGAAAGATGTCACAGCTTTGCTGCCAAGATGTCCGAGGATAGTGGACCCAGCCAACCCAGCCAACAACGTCCTCGAGAGTGGCATAAGAATAAACTGGAAGAAAAGGAATCCCACCATCTCACGCTACATGTAAGTGCTAGTTAAACTGAAGATAATATTTTTTTAATATCTTGATAAACAGTGAGGTGGCACTTTCTTTAAGATTGACCACTCCCTTACCAAAGTAAAATCCAGATCATAATCTACATATATTATGGCTATGCTTAGCACAATTACTTCATGGACAGTATACTTAAGTATAACAATATTCAGTATATCTCTGTGCTCCCCTTAAGCTTTGACAATTGATACAATGTAGAGGAAATATACAAAACACCGGTATATTATGTTGATTGTTCTTGGCACTCTACTAAAGCAGGCTATTAGTAATCCTTCTGAGCAACATCCTAGATAGGTCCATGACCCTTCAACTTACAGCTTAGACTCAGTCATTAGCTCTATAGTTTAAATAATTGATATCTTGTTCAATGATATAACTGTTATACCGTATGCTTCAGGTTATCTGTTGGTGCCAGAAAAACAAGAAAAAAGTACATGCATCATCCACCTGACCTGACACAGTCAGAGGCAAGTCAGGTAAAGGGTACTATTGTTATAAGTTTAGATACCCAACACTATGGGCTGTGAATAAAACCGTATGAAAATACAAACTCTGCCCTCCTTGATTTCATCCTACCACACCTCACATGAAACTATAACATATTCTAACAACAAGTTCAGAAACCTTCACATAGATATCTGTTACAAACTCCAGGTGCTAGAAGTAGTCACAAGATGCAATGCTTGGAGTAAAAGGCTGTGGAATGAGGATGACGATGATGAAGATGACAATGGAAGACCCTCCATGTACCTTTTATTTGTTCTAATTCTCAAAGCCTTTTATGCTATCCAGGCTGAGAAAGACAGATTGAAGAAAAAAAAACTCAAGTCTTACATCCATTTGTAAGTGGCTATCTGTGACAGTTTACTTGTTATTGTGGTTTAATTTGATCACAGAGTGCACAGAAAACTCGTAGCACTAGTGGATGAAGTAGAGAGAGAGTCAGATGCCCTTGAGTAAGAAAGATTACCTAACTATCACCACCACCATCATTATTTTAAATTGTTATTTTTGCTAGTTTAATGCTCCCACCAATCCCAGGCAAAGAGAGGGAACACTACCAGGACTTGCTACCTGATCGTCCCCGTATCTGTGATCCAGTCGACCCTGCGAACAACCTCTACCTCACAGAAATTGAAAGACAAAAAAACCAGACATTAACAAAATGGTCTGTACTGAAGGAAAGAATACGACACATTGACTTGTCCAAAACAAAGAATCAAATATTAGCTATATAATTAAAACAGATAAGCTGTTTTCACAGCTGACATTGTGATCTTTTACTTGCTCACATTCTGTGCTAAATATAAAAATGCATTAGTGTTAGCCCATCACATAATAACATGTAGGTAAATTTTAATATATTTGAGATGCCCTGAAAGGCTTCCATGCATCTGTATAATCATCAGCACTTACAATATCATCACTACTAAATAACATAATGGTATTCACAAAGTCACGTCCATCCATAAATAAGAGTTGAGCTATTAATTAAGTGTGTGTGAAAAACCGTAGAATAACCTCTACAAGTCTGGTGTTGCTGCTCCTACATATAACAAGAAGGCCCAAAACCACAGAGATGGTGAAAGAACACATCATTACTATTATTATTATTAACTATTGTTGGCTATGATAGTTGCTATTGGAGACTTAGAGTCTAAAAAATTAGTGATGGCAAGTAACATGTTATGCAGCTGGCGATGACGCATGCGCACACACACACACCAACACTAGCTTACCTTGCTGTGTTAGTCTCATGACTACGCATGACACGTTCATGCCTCGCCACTCCTTACTACCCCGCCCATTTTAAAAGTGCCCATATAACTCTGCATGTCATTATTAGCATAATTTAAAAATTTCCTCTCCCACACCAAAACACTATCATGTCTGCTCTACAACTATTTCCACACCAACTAATTCACCAGACTACCCCTCCCCCGGTCAACCTTTGAACTGCTTGACCATCTGGTAATGGTTTTCCAGAGCTCCAGCCACTATAGACTGAGGGTCGTCCATCTTCCACCTCCACTCCGTACCCACAGGATTCGTGTGGTGTCTACAAGGAAACCATGGCAACATGCTCCACCCATTCCATCATCATCAACAAATACCGTACCTCCAGCAGAACACACATTTGTTGGCACATGCCAGACTGGGTGTGGTCTCCATGCACCGATGACTCTCAATGCCATAAAACGTGTGTTTGTAGCAGCCGCCACGCCCCCTCAGCATGGACTTGGTCCAGCGGCACAGCTTCACTCCAGAGTGTGATCCAACAATCCGGTAGCCTGAGGCAATAACAATAAAAGTAAACATACGGCCAGCTCTGCACTGTCAGATATGGCAACCAGTGAGGTAGCACGCACACTGAACAAAGCACAGACTGGAATCACGTTTTAGACTACTGAAACACATGCAGGCTATTGGACAGCTAGAGTCTGCACACACATCAAACACATGCTGGCTATTGGACAACTAGAGTCTGCACATACATCAAACACATGCTGGCTATTGGACAACTAGAGTCTGCACACACATCAAACACATGCTGGCTATTGGACAACTAGAGTCTGCACATACATCAAACACATGCTGGCTATTGGACAACTAGAGTCTGCACATACATCAAACACATGCTGGCTATTGGACAGCTAGAGTCTGCACATACATCAAACACATGCTGGCTATTGGACAGCTAGAGTCTGCACATACATCAAACACATGCAGGCTATTG
>WLWI01004135.1_pt1 | contig 12345 bp, 12 predicted proteins | sample 6701501 | NCBI WGS metagenome assembly WLWI01 (sample SAMN12718690, study PRJNA515312) | sponge metagenome | isolation source: marine sponge | host: Mycale hentscheli | place: New Zealand: South Island, Marlborough, Capsize Point | collected 2014-11-01
GCTTGTACCTTCCTTCCTCTCTCGCAGTAGCACGGTGCCACAGAACTGCTGATTAATCAGCCACCGAATGATACATGCTCAGTACATATGTGTGTTTGTGTGTGTGGTCACATTGATTTTTTTTACAAGTGCACTTGATACAATTAATTCCTAATAGTTAGGCAGATATGTAACAATTTTTGTAACAATTGTGGGGTTTTTACGTACAAGCATGAAACTTGGTGGGGTTATAGATTATGATTATAAAAGTATTTTCAGATATGGAGCCATCGCTGATTTGACCTTTGGTAACCTTTAGGCATTAATTAATTACAATAATTACTATTATTATAACACGTTCGTTTCACTAAAAATGTCATGTTTGGTATCAAAGTGAAGGTCATACTCGTGAAGTATTTTGCAACCTGAATTACCTTTCTATCTCATTCTGTTCAAAAGTTATGGGCAGATTTAACTATGGCATTATGTCGTTATATGTGCTTAACACCATAACAAAGTCGTGCAAGTGCCATTATCTTGTGTTGTATTTGGCTTTGCATGCAAAAGTGCATGCATTGAATCTCAGGAAGCCTGCAAATGCCTGCATAGGCTCTTGTGATGCATGCCAATTCCTGCATTTGTTGTTTTGTTTTCACACTGTCTATTCATGGATGATGTGCATGCTAAATCCGGCACTATTGTGTCTAATCTGTACATTCTGGCTGTATAACTCGATTCTTACTCAATTTCTGGCTCAGTTTGCCCTTCAAAGTAGTGAAACTAAAAAAGTGAGAGCTGGTAGAAGTATTGCAGTAGTCGAAGAGCAAGTTATTGATAGTGTTTGCACCTGAAGCATGTGAATGACTAGCTGAGTGGCTACAAAAAGCATGGAAATAATAAATTAAGGTGAATATGATGCAATTTTGCCTGTGGCACAAAGTTACCTTGATGGAGTTTTCCCTACACTGGGTAATCATAATTTGATGTGCTACCTCTTCCATGATGACTCAAAATCTATAGGCATAATACGACACTCCATGAATGTGATCAAACAAAGCCGTTCAGAAACTCAATCCTGCCCAAGTGCCAGTGATCACTTGATCAACCATTATGTTTCTATTGCAAAGATGATTCAGTAGAACTGGCCAGCAACATTATGGTGAAAATCATTTCATTCTCATGCTTGGAGGATTGAGATGGCAGGACTGGGGTCATAGGAGACTGGTTTGAAGCTTTAGTTAAATCCAATGTTGCATCTCCAGGCACGGCAGATTCCTTTGTGAACGTATCTCATATCAAACGAACTAGATATGCACATCCGGACAGCAAGCTGCCTACATATCTTGCTAAAAGATTCTTACAGGCAACATACAGAATTACAAGAACCACGAGAAGAGCTGGAGTCATTTATCATGTGGTGTGACAGATGAACAACAGAAAGTCCACATTTACGTTTTTGGTATACAGCACTTCAGTTAGAGCTCACGATCCTTGCATTTGTAAAATCTATACGAACAGCAGACTTCTCACTGTATACTGAGTGCCTCATACAACTTGCACCTTGGTTCTCTTCTGCCTTGATCATACCAATTATGCAAGATGATTGCCAGTCCATGTTAGAGACATGCTACATTTGGAGAAGGCTCACCCTGAAGTAGCTCTATAGTTCAACAAGGGTTGCTTCACTATTAATAAAACCGGCCGGCTTTTCTCATCTATAGCATTGGACCATGCTCGGCTCATGAGCAAAAACAATGCCACTGTTAAGAGTGATGGTGGGGCTGTTGGTCTTGCGCAAATCCTGAGCCCTTAGGCGCTGGATGGTGGCTGGATCAGAACTTGTACGAGTAAATACAGAATTTGAAAGACCAAGAGTACTCAAGTTAACTTTGCTCAACATGTAAAAAGTTTGGTAGGAGTTATGGAAGAAATGAGAAATCCATTCTTGGAGGACAGTAAAGACTTGTTTAAATTAGATACCAGGGACATTGCAGTAGCATCTTCAATTTGCCAGGTAGCAGAAAAAGGGAATGAGCACTTCCGAGAATTTGTTACCAAATGATTGATTGAAGGATCTATATCTCTCACTGAACCTATCAAGAAAAACAAACTACAACTGTTTAGTCGACCTCCACCAAGGAAGAAGTCAAAGGCCAGCTTACAAGTATCATCCTTAAAGTACGATGTGTCTTTATTTTCTAGGCTTTACATAGCATGCCATGCCAGTCATGAGGTGGAGACTTTGATGACTTTTTTTGCCATGAGAACCAGGCATGTCCTCCTTTGCTATCTCATTTTGGCATGCTAAGACAAGGGACTAAGGCAGATCTTTTGACTTGTCTAGAGAACTGCATAATCACAGACAAGGAAAAAAACAGGGCAAAGGCATCAGAAGGAGGGTAGAAGCATCATCAAGTTTACCTAACAACTGGCGACATGTTTTGCGTGATGACGTCAACAAAAAGGAGTCGTTTGCTTTTTTGGTAAAGCATATCCAACATTTGGAAACCAAGAAGCAGATAATCACCACAAGTGGCTCAGATGTCATCTACAGTCCAGCACAAGATACCAGTCTTCTAGCTCCTTGCAATCATGAAGAAGCCGACACAAGGATGGTTCTCTATTTATATGATGCAGTCCACAAAGGTTTTCAGAAAATCTGACTGCATACAGTGGATACGGATGATGTAGTTGTCTTGTCGGTTGCAGCAGCATCGAAATTGAATATCCAGGAGCTTTGGGTAGCATTTGGAACAGGAAACAGTTTCAGATATATGTCGATTCATGAGATGGCTGCATCTATAGGTCCCAGGAAATCCCAAGCATTGCCAATGTTTCATGCTTACACTGTGACACAGATTCATCATTTGGTACAAAGGGAAAGAAGTCTGCATGGGATGCATGGGTTACTTGGAGATTATTTGAAGAAGTAACTACCACATTTCTTGTACTGTCTACTGGACCAGATGATGATGTGGCTGCACTAGAAAGGTTTACAACTTTACAATATGATCGGACCAGCAGTTTTGTAAATATTGATGAATCACTTGTTTACCCAGAAAGGACACACCATGGTCACTATTCCTCCTACCAGAGCAGCTCTGATACAGCATATTAAAAGGCCTGTGTACCAAGGAGGGCATTGCTGGGGTAAGGCATTTCAAAATTTTCCTGCTATTCTCACTCCAGGGAACTGGGGATGGACTGATCCCAGTAACTGGACACCTTTATAGACAACTTTGCCAGAAGCTGCCACTTCAGCAAGGGAGCTCTTGTACTATGCTTGCAAGAAAGGGTGTAGAGGACAATGCAAGTGCAAGAAGGCAGCTTTAAAATGCACAGCATTATGTCATTGTAGTGGAGAATGCAATGAGGACTAACACACTAATTTATTTATTCTAGTATATCATGTTAGAACACCAACCTTGTGTTTAGTCATAAAATAATTGCCACCATTACTTAGCAAACCACAATTAAATCACAAAGGCCTTTTATTTGATACCAAACATGAACACTTTTCATTAGAGGTCACAAAGGTCAAATCCGAAAAGCAAGTTTTCACACAAAATGTTTATGACCATATTCAATAACCAAACCAAGTTTGCTTGTACGTTGCACATTATCTGCCTGACTATAATTTTGGAACAAGTAGGTAGTTCAATGGATGCACTAGCCTTAACCCTTTACCAACTGAGAAATGATGTGCGCACAGTGACTGGTAAAGGGTAGGACAAGTTATATGTCTGGATTTTTTTGTGTGAAAACTTGCTTTTCGGCGGTTAATATAGAATATAGATTATTCTGTTGTGGTGGATTTTCAATGAAGCCATGCATTGCTTTACACCTCTTATATGCAAGAAAGTAAGTAAGCCAAATGTGACATTAGTTTGCACCCGGCACTAGAATTATTTGCACGCGACAGAAGGAATGTATTCAGTTTTATTTATAGCGGTATGTCTGAGCGGGATGGCTTGTCTGTACTGTAGCAGCCGTGGCAAAGTTGCCTGACTTAGGATAGTTCGTCTAATGTAAGGTAACAGATAGTCTTAGCGTAGCTCCGGCTATAATAGGATGGCCCTTAGCGTACGTTGTCTGCTAGTAGAAACTATGAAACTGTACCTATTCAACTATCAGTTGATATGACGGAATTAGTTTTAGTAAGCAAGTGTGAGATTTGTGATAACCCTGCACAATATTTGATATCCATTCACCAGTTGTTTCAAGCGCCATGGACTACACCTCCAGTGGCCTGGACCACGGAACTGTGCAATCCAATTATGGCTCATTCAGAAACGTGGAAGGTGGGAAAGATGATCGTGCATCGTCAACAAAGAGCTCGAGAAGTACTGATGAGAGGAGTCCTCTGTTAGGATCACCGAATTCAGATCTGGTGAGATAAGAACTGTTGTCCCTCCAGGTTCTGTGCTGTCTGTTGTCATTGCTGTTGTCTAGGAATAAGGTTTCTGACTGGACCCGGGGTCGGGATGGGGTGGGGGGTTGGCTGTGTGGTGTAGTTATTGTGTCTTAATTTGACTCAGAGCCCGTAAGTCCCAGGAGTTCAAGCCCCACTCTGGCAATTTTTTTTTTCTTCCCGTCCTCCCATCCCACCAGTCCACCAGCTGTTATTTCTACCTGGCATTTGTTGGGCTTTTTCTCATGCAACAGCAGTGGTCCAGGTGGGACTTTAGGTGCCCACACCCGCTTCCTGTGAGGAATGGTTTGTTCTCCTGCACTGAGTTCCTTGCACGGCTCACAGTACTTGGCATCCTGTCTCTGCCAGGTGCGCGTGACCGCCTAGCGGCAGCAAGAGAATTAACTTTTGTATGTGTGTGTGCATGCGTGCGTGCATGAAGAGTCTATAATTTGCCGTGAGTGAGTGTTGTCTATTTGAGGACTCATTAGGTGTTGCTCCATTGAGTATGGAATCCTATCTAGGAACACACCATTAGAGCCGCGACTGGATGAGTGTGATCTATTGTATGAGCTAGGGGGAGAGGAGGGGAGTGGAGGGGAAGGGGTGTGGTGAGTGAGTTACCATGAATTGCGGGAGTCCTTTTTATTTTTATAGAAGTATCATGTATCTTTTTTTTAACAATACAGAATTAAAAGAACATTTGGCAGTTAATGTTGATCGAGGCCAGGACCATTACTTAATTTACCAGTTCCAGCTCTGATGATAGCCATTTTATCTTTATAATGGATTGTTTTTGCTTTTGTTTTCTAAAAAGCCCTGTGAAAGAGAGAGAATACATTTAATGAACTTTATAAGACTGAGAAAGAAATTACGAAGAACCACATTAAATTGATTTTGCTTTTTTCAGTGTATTATCTGGGTTATTACCAATAATTGTTATAGAACACCTTGCTAATTGGGTAGTTCATTAGAGTATTAGACCTCATTAAAGACTGACATATTAGCTGGTGTTAGAAATTACTACACAAGACAATATTTGACATAATATGCAAAACTAAAACTCTACCCTTATTAAAAAAAAAAAAAAAAAAAGTTAGACTGCATCCAAACCCCCTACAACAGTTTGTTACAATCCTCCCTCCCTCCTTCCTGGCATGTTTTATACTTACTATGTTGCTATGCAACTATAAGCTAGTTTGTTGTCATATGATAGTGGCCCGGGCTATTTATTTAAAGTAGCTGTGTGCTGAAATAGACTTGGAAAATTCCCAATTTCAATGGAAGCCTGTGCAGATGCACTGGCCTGAAAATATACCTCATTGGGCAAGTCGGAATTCCTCGATGCTGATACGGTTACTAAGATCACTTTTAGACTCGCAGAGTTTGTTGCACTTGTCCAGGCCTCCATGAGCGCATAACAATTATGGAGTACTTACAGCTCCTTGGATCCCTGAAGTACTCGTGGATGAAGGGGGGAAATGATCAAGTAATATGTTACTTTGATGGTAACGACATAAAGGAATAAAAAAACTCTGCTATATCATTGACTGCTTAGAGCTAAAGACACTGGTCCGTTAGTGGTGGTCCTTTCTATATGTCCATTTACTGCTGACTCAACTGGTGCTATTGGTTTCATTGTTTGTTTTTGTTGTTATTTTTTGTTGGTTTTATTTTGTTGTTGTTGTTTTTTCAGTGGTGTATTTGAGCCTATCGAGAATATTCTGAATATTTTGCCGTGGTTATAAAAATGGTGGGACTGGATGTAAGAGAGAGAGGTGTGAGGTTGAGTTAGTGCAGGGCCTGTTCATACAACCCTGGGAGACAGATGGGGGACAATTGGAATGGAAGAGAGGTAAGAGAGAGAGAGAGTAGGGACCAGCACTGAGAGTTGTAGAGGCCGCCATGAGGCAGTAAGTTTAGGGTGGGCGGCTTGTAGAATGACCACTGCTCCTATGTCACACGCTTGTTCGGGAATGGAAATTGTAGGTGTGAAACTATGCTTGACTTTGTTTAAAGAAACCATAGCAACGCCAGCCAACTTGGGGTGAACAATTCTTGTTTATCACTACACACCAAGTTCCTTCACTTCAACAAGGTAGTCAAGACGACATTTCTCATGTAACATATTATTGGGAGGTAGGGAGTAGGTATTGATTTGACTGTGATGTGCAGAGTCTTCTAAGGGGGAGGGGGAGGGGGGGGGGTTGGTAAGCTAAACTTCGGGGATCAGTGTTTCCCGCAGAAAAAGCAGGTAGAATAGAAAAAGGAAATTTCCTTGAGTGTACTTATCTGAGACTTGTTGTGTCCTTAATGGATGCCAATTTGACTAATTCGGTGAGTGGTTGTCGTCTTAGACTTCACAGGAAACACTGTCTTTGTTTATATGTACCCCATCTTTTGTGCCTTGTCATCATTCAATTCTGTTGCCATGCCAACATCTGGTTTATTTGATCTTCACTCCGCTCACCTATACAAGGATTTAAAGTGAAGCAGCAGAAGCATTGGATAGTCAGTGAATCAAACTCTAGTTAGTCCACTGTCAGTAACTTGTATAGTAGTGTCTATCACACTCAAACTCACACACACACATACACACACTCTCACGCCCACACATGCATAGTTTTGTTTCTGATGGAGCTGATATCCCATAGCTGGGTATATGGCGATGTCCTACAAGAAGCTAACAGGCAAATGCCCTAAGGGAAAGAGTTTATACATTATTATGACTATTTCCCTGCAACCCATTAGTGCTCACACTGCCTGGAGTCTCGCACGGTTCATTGCAGAACATATCACAACACAACAAGACTGGAATCCTAACAGGATGTAGTGGGGTAAATCTCCTTGTGTTTGACAATGGCTGATACGGTCGGTCATCACTGTTAATTTACAGTCATGCTGGACTACCTATCACAGATGATGGTGCTCAGTTTACCAGCAAACACGGGAGCTAATGGGGTTGTTGAGAGAAGGCATTTAACACTAGAAGCAATGCTGAGAAAATCCCATGCTAATATGGACTGGTGGGAACCGCTGTGGCATTTAGCAAACTACAGTCTCTTTGAAGTCATTTACAGCAAAACATGTCAAGACCGCTCGCCAATTAGAAAAGTTCCTAATGAGATTCATTGTTGCCTGCACCATGCAACTGGGGACAGTGGTGGTGTTGGTGGAAATACAACTGGCTTCGTAGTCGTTTTTTTTTGTGTGTGTAGATGCATTTGGTTCTACCATTGTAACATCACAATTATTGAATTTCATACCATAACTTACCTTTCACTGTCAAAATGCTACAGCGAGTGGGTCCATGTTCACTTGAGCTCTAGTTACCATAGTGACAATAGTAGGACTAAAGCATTTCGAGCTCTAGTTACCATAGTGACAATAGTAGGACTAAAGCATTTATACTGGTTTTAGTGGGACAACTTCCGGCCACATACAAACAATACCATACAAATGACTGAGCAAACACAGAAGTACTACTTGTACTGGTTCAGCAATATCAAGTGTGACCACTTCCAAGGATTCTGAAATGTCAGAACTCTCCACCAGCTGCATGTAAACCACACTGGACAAGCAGTTCTTGGCACAAGCAGTTCTTGGCCTAATTGAATAGCTCAGGGTGGGGCTTGGAGGGTATTTCCAGTTCTGTTAGCCACACTCACCACTCTCGGGGTCTTACAGCAGCAGATTGATCTGCCTATAACACCATGAACATTTAGTCCTCTATTGTAACAGAGATGTACCCATTTTCCAGCTGTAACCATCTTTCCATTTTTTTTCTTTGCTGATTTTTTTCAACATGTTTAGGATCATCCTAGTCAGTATCTCTCTCACTAGTTCTCCCTCAAAGGCAAATCTATTCCATTCCCACCTTCTCTGTTACTAACTCAGTGACCAACACGGCTCTCTGGAATGTACTTATTGAGTTTGTATAGTATTTCAAGCCTTGACCACACCCATTGACCAACCCACTAGATGAAGCAACGATCATATTTCCTTCTTCCATTCTCAGGTATTTCAGGATGAAGACAATCGTATATTTACGGTTCGCTCTCCTACTGTAGAGACTAGCAGGTCTAGTGTGGAAGAGTCGGTAAGGTGTGAGTGTCACGTGAAGGTAGTGGACAACACCACCAGGAAGGCAGTCATGAAGCTGGTGCTGGCCGCCATCATTGCACTGTTCTTCATGATTGGGGAGGTTATAGGTAAGGTGTAGAAGGTGGGAAATAATCACAAGCAAGCAATTTTGTGAAAATATTAAATTTGAGGGAAGATGAATTTTTTTTTATATATCTTAATGGCAGTTTGTGTATGTGTGTGTGTGTGTGTGTGTCAGGTGGCTACTATTCCCACAGCCTTGCCATCATGACAGATGCAGCTCATATGCTCTCTGACTTTGCCAGCTTCCTCATCTCCCTCTTTGCCATTTGGGTTGCCAGGAGACCACCGTCCAGTGGCATGTCCTTTGGGTGGTACAGAGCAGGTGAGTGTGTTGGGACCATGTCACCTTTTGGCCACACCCATTGCCACACCCATTGCCACACCCAGTGTGGAGTTTTGTTTTTGTTGAGTCTTGTGAATTGTTTAGAGGAGCTTCATTAACTCTCACACTGTTCAACAGTTAATAACTTTTTAATTAGTATACAAACTCTTTGTGTTTTAATTAGTTTTAGTCACTCTGAATTAAATATTTTCCAATCATGAGGTACGTCTCCATTGTCCTGTTAGTTAGTTTGTTTATTCCTTGCCACTACGTCTGATTCAACAACTGGTGACAATTTCAAGTTGCTTGTGTGTGAAGTGTCAGAGATATGGACTTTCAAACTGACTGTCTTACTGAACGGCTAGATGAGACTTAACTTGTCCAATCCTGTAGCATTCATTAAGACGACTTGCGCATAATTTCTTACCTGTGAAATATTCAAGTCATAGAAAGAGTTCTATGTCTTCTTCTTTGAGTTAAGGAAGTGCATATATTTTAGTTTTGCTTGTTTAAGTCCTCTAAGAGTTTACACATGTTGACTCAAAGGTTCCTTGTTAGTTGATCGAGTTCTCGTGTTATAACAGTGTCAGTTTTACTCAATGTGCCTGCACTTCATTTTTCAGAGGTGATCGGAGCTATTGTGTCGGTGCTCCTTATTTGGATATTAACGGGCGTCCTTGTGTACGAGGCAATACAGCGTGTGATACATCAAAACTTCAGCGTGGACCCTGAGGTCATGCTCATCACTGCTTGCTCTGGGCTGTTCGTTAACGTCTTGTAAGCACATCTAGGGCGTTGCCCGGCCCATTTGATCATTAAAATCTATATTCTTATAGCTTTGATTTTAACACAAGTTTCACTCTTTGTACAATGATAGTTAACACGAGGTGTTGACACACAGTAGTTAGATGTGTTACATCGTGCTAGCAGGTGTAATGCTGTGTTATGATAAGTGACTGCTTAACTCAATGTATGTTGTGTGCATTAATACAGTAATCACGGTGTTACGTGATGTTACACATTGTCACTCTGTGTTACAGCATGTGTATGGTATTACACCAGCACAGCCATGGTCACGGTGGTCATGGACATGCCCATGGTGGGAGTGGTCATGATCAAGGAGAGGCTGGACATGGGAAAGAAAAGAGGCGTGGCAAGAAGGCGAATAGTGCAAACATTAATGTTCACGCTGCGTTTGTCCACGTGATTGGAGACCTGATACAGAGCATTGGAGTGGTCATCGCTGGATACATCATATATTTCACTGTGAGCGAAATTAAGATTGACTTCTGTAAACATAATTCCAGAACTTGTGGGTCATGAGCAGAGTCAAGTGTTGTGGTCAGGTCTCTTTAGCCTTTAAAGTTTTATAGCTAATTATTATTATTGTTATTATTATTTTATCTTCTTTTTTTATTTTTTTTATTTATTTACTTATTTTTTATGTTTTTTTATATTATTATTATTATTATTTTATTTTTTTTCCTTGACTGGTAGCCTCTAAAGTTTTATTTATTTATTTATTTTAATTAATTAAATTTGTATTTATTTATTTATTCTTGACTGGTAGCAATTCTTCACTGACCACAGACCCACTATGATTACTACTACTATTACTACTACATTACTGCAACCCTACACATTGCCAGTGCTACACTTGGGACTAGAGGATTCATTGATATAAGACTGTTCTTGTTGCATAAGATGTGTGTTGCTCATTGCAGGGCTGGGTTCTGGTGGATCCGATCTGCACCTTTGTCTTCTGTATCCTTGTCTTCATATCTACAGTGAGCGTACTCAAAGACACGCTCAGGGTCGTCATGGAAGGTGAGAGAGAGAGAGAGTTAATGCAACACACAGTTCACAATTTTGATAAGCTTCATTTAAAGTATGTATAATATAATCTGTTAAGTACGGGACTGCAGCAAGCGGTACTACTCAACAGTATAAACGTAAAATGTGAAGGTTTTGGAAGTCGAGGGTTGTCGTAGCTCAGTGGTTAGAGCACTGGTGGCTAAAGCCAGTGGCCCTGGGTTCGATTCCCCAGTGACAACTAAGATTTTTTCACATTTTTCCTTTGCTTTTTTTCCAGACCCCTTTAGGTGAGAAAGTTTTACTCTATGTATAATATATTCGATTGGTGGATTGATCTGATTGGTCAATTGACTGAATGACTAATTTTGCAGGCACCCCCAAGCATCTTAACTACGAGGAGGTGAAGAATGACCTGAATGCTGTTAAAGGTGTGAAGCACGCTCACTCCGTCCACATCTGGTCCATCACCCTCAACAGGACTGCCCTGGCTGCTCATCTAGCACTAGGTGAGAGTCATAACCTCTGAACTGAGGACAGCTTGGGACCGGGGCTTGCCAGTTCACAAATAAGAGGTTGTTTGCTTTTAGAGGTGATAAGCAATACATTTTCTATGGGATGGGGCAAGCGGAAGGTTCACTAAATAGAGGTAATTTAGCTTGTTAGAGAGAACACTACCAGAGGTTCCACTGCACTACTAGTCCAGTTGTGGGCACGTGTTCTAGTTTTAGTCAATCATTAACTTCAGACAGGCGGGTCAATTTGGAGCATCTTCAATTTTGCTGTATATTAATGTTCTTGATAGATTGAAACTTTCTCACTTAAAGGGGTCTAGAGAGAAGTGAAGTTTCAATCTAGTTGTTATGTAGGGTCAGAACTTGATAATTAAGAAGATATTTACTTTGAAAGGTAGTGGTAGAATGCTTCATGCAGTGTGTGTGTGTGTGTGTGGTCACAGAGCCTGGCACTGATGCAGATGCAGTGCTGGAGCAAGCTGGTACGATGCTGAAGGTGAAGCATTCCATCACTCAGTCCACGCTGCAAGTAGAGAAGTACAAGCTAGCCATGGATGATTGTGGGACGTGTCGGGAACCTCAGAGACATTCTTTCCTGCGCTCACTCATTCCTGCTTGCTTCTGTTATACAAGCAAAACATGATTCATTGATTGAGAAACTATTTTTTTAATTCGTGTTATTTCCCTGCACATTTGAATTGACTAACTTTCTCTCCTTTTTGTTTAATCAAAGTAAATAGCACATATTGTGTTTGTGTTGCCATGGTGACTGACAAGTCAATGTTGTGGTGCTGTATATTGCCAGTAACAAGTAATAAAACAATTGATGCTTTATTTTAACTAAACTATCTAGTATCATTACTTCAACATACACACAAATAGAATCCACCAAGCACCTTGGCCGAGAAATGACAAATGGAAGAATGGCTGCACTGGGTGAGCTAATGACAGAAAGAAAAAAAAGAAAAGAAAAAAAAAAGGAACTAAAAGTTGATTTAGTAGAAGAATGAATGAATGAGTGAGTGACTGATGATTCTGGAGATATTATGTTAAACTGCAGTGTCCAATGATTGAGCGTTAGACTGAGAGTGGGCGGGGATCCCAGAGTCCAAGCTGGGAATGTGTCGTAGCTCCGTGTT
>WLWI01004136.1_pt1 | contig 12343 bp, 3 predicted proteins | sample 6701501 | NCBI WGS metagenome assembly WLWI01 (sample SAMN12718690, study PRJNA515312) | sponge metagenome | isolation source: marine sponge | host: Mycale hentscheli | place: New Zealand: South Island, Marlborough, Capsize Point | collected 2014-11-01
TTCAAAATGATTGAATCAAAGTCAGGGAACTTTGACTAAAGTCAGAGGAAACAGGAATTTCGCAAAAAGTCAAGAACTAGTCAATTTTGGTCAGGAAAAACCAAAATTTTACAAAATATCAAATGAAGTAGAAATTGTGTTGAAATTCTTGAAATTGTGTGCTTACTGTTGTAGTGCTTAAGGAAATTCGAAATCTGACTGCTTGGGGGAATAGAACTAGTCCCCCAAGGTTAGAAACTGCTGAGGAGCGTGATGCTGCAAACTGTCAGTTCTCCTACTTTTGTTCTAAGGTAGATACGTACCATATTGACAAATAACTTCAAATTGACAAATAACGACAGTACCATATTGACAAATAACGACAGCAACTTCAAAGAAAAACTGACAGAACACGCAGGTAAGAGAGTAGTTAAGGTTATAAAAGTAAACTGGCTATTGGGATTATATCGTTCACAACATAATTAATAAGCAGTACGAGACAAGATCAAACATAAGTGAGTAGATTTATGTAAGTTTACGGTTCAGCGAGCACAAGTAAGCCATGACTGACTAAGTATGAGTGCGCAGAAGTGCTCATACAAGTATATATAAAGGACAAATCACGAAGATCTCGTCAGAAAAATTCGATGCAAGCTAAAAACATGGAATTTATACCAAGTGTTCGTGGAGATCAGAAACTGGTGCATGAAGGCATATGATATTTTTGTAGGAAGGGTGGTGAAAGTCCTAGGGGGTAAATTGCCTAGGGGGGTAACTGACCAGGGGGTAACTGCCCTAGGGGGTAGATAGCCTAAGGGGGTAATTATCAGGGGGGTGAAAATCCGGGGGGTAAGTGCCCTAAAACCATTTTGATTATATCGATGGTTTTGTCATATCCAAACAATATCGCAATCACGAGAGTCTATTGTGTTTCGAAATATCCGACATCGTACTAAAGAGAGTGCAATGTATACTAGCTCGTCCACCCGTTCAAACGGCTGAAAAGGTGAATTCACTAAAATCAGTCCCCTACCATCCCACCCGTTCCATTTCCACCCTGAGTCCATCACCTCCTGAGCGGAATTCAATGAAACGCGATACGATACGTGCCACATTGAAATTCCAGGAAACAAACGTAACATGATACTTATGTGCTTGTATAATATAACAGCAATGCGGTCAACAAGTAGCCCAAACAAAATATTAAAACAGACACACAAACAGATTAGTACTTTATATGTATAGGTTATCTTCTTTCGCTCTCTGGTCTTGGCAAGAACACTTAAGAGGCATCTCTGATCTAATTAAGTAGCCAGCATTGATGGGAGTTGTAAAAATTAAAATAAATCCTTTTTTTTTTTCTCGCAATGGAATTAAGATTTTTGATGTAATGAATTATTAGGTATGAAATGAACCATATGAATTATTAGTAGCCAAGAGGACCAAGAATTATGTGATGTAAACATTAAACTAACTAGTAAATTGAAGGAATTATAAACTTCACTGTTTCATGAATTATTAAAAAGTTATCTACATATATATGAAACATAGAATGATCATTGTCAACTTGCTGAAAGAACTGGAGGAATCACCTGGTGTAAAAAAAAAAAAAAAATCAGTGATATCATTCTATGACACTCGCACAAAAATTCATTTTTTGCATTGCTTTGATTAAAGAAATTTTAACTCTTCGTTTTCAGTAATCTGTGGTTCAAATATATTACAGCGATCCATAAATCAGGCTAGAATTAACAAAGGTCTAAACATGAAAAAACAGTGTCGTCAGTTTGTGTGCATTATCCTCGTTTCTATGATTTTAAACCCTTCAGCGGTCTTGAAGTCGTATTACTCTTCAAACCAGTTCAAGACTGTTGAATGGTCGGAAAATCAAACTTTGAAAAGTGATGAAGAAAATTGTCAGTATGGAAAGTATTTGCTGATGTCTCCTGCTGAGAAAGCACTTTTCAGTGCATGGATGCTGTTTATTGGTGTTGCGATCTTATTCAGTTTGATGATTGTTTCATCATTGTTGATGTTATATGTGTTTGAGATTTTGAACATTATTGGTTGGATTTATTTGTTTGCCACCATTCGAAAAATTTCTAAACCCCCGACAAAACGACAGTTTCGTACAAAATTCTGTTTCAAGCACAACAGTAAAACTAGTCAAAGTGATTCTTATTCAGACAATTACCAAGAGCCCAAAGAAAAGTTTGTTTTGGAGGTGAATATTTGTGATTCTGTCAAATGCGAAAAAATTTACAGTGATGAGCCACAAATAACGATTGAAACCGTGAAAGAATACTTACACACTGCTTTAGGTTTACCGGTTGAAAAGTTTGTGTTCCGTCATTTTGGAAAACAAATTATCGATAATTCAACTTTACAGTTGCCCACTAAAATTGCGGCGGATATCCCACTTAAAGGAGGTAGCAATGATGAGAAGGATGACTATCAGACAACGCCTACATTTAAGCCAAAATTTAAGGCCAACAGTGCCTTCAAAACATGCAACTTGTGTGGTGGAAATATTTTAACAAGAACTAGAAAAATAAAAGAGACCGGACATGCTGATATCATAGTATGTAATACCTGCTACCAGAAAGATTGGCGTAAAAAACGAGAAAAACCATCATGCCATATGTGTGACAAATCATTTTTTGCCGCAGATTCACCTATCAATATTTCTGGTGAAGTTAAAAGCTTTTCTCTGTCAGTTTTGAAAAGAAATGTAACAAAAGTCTGCAAGTCCTGTAGTAAAGACCTTGAGTCATTAATTCTCCAACAAGACAATAAAAAGACTGAAGGTGCATGTGCCAACCCAATTAAAACGGATGAAAAGATTCCTGAGATTATTTTAGAGACAGCAAAAGAAACAGCCTCAATGAATTCTAACATATCATATAGTGAAACAGAAATGACTGAAGTTTCAGACAGCGAAAATGTGAACCACAAGGCAGATGAACCACACCTGAAACTGATTTTAGATAATGATACAGTAATGAAAGACGTTTCATTTGAAGAAAAAAATACCGTTTCTGAAACAAATGAAATCACAAGCAAAACTAATTTAGACGCAAATGAAAGTGATGAAACGCATATTAAGCACATGGAAATAAATCAAGATTATACCTGTAGCCCTAAGCTCTTGCTTAATCCCACTCCCACGGTAATAACTGATGATCCATTCGCATGCACTAAAAAACTAAATAAACATACATCTGACATCGAAATCGAAGAAAATGAAGAGATTTTTCGATTTAATTCAATTGATATTGGCAATAGCTGTGAAATCTCAACTGATGGGCATGAAAAATCACAAAATGGATGTAACATTGAGAAAATCACTTGTAATGAAAATGTAGGAGAAAAATGCATTTATCCGGGATGCTCAGAAATTTCACGCAAAAGAATCTTTACAATATGTGCAACAGTTATTGGTAAAATTGTCAATATTTTTCAATATTTTGCATGTGCAGACCGTCAAAATTATGAATATGCGGCAGTAGTGTGCGAGAAACACAGAACAACCATTTTTGATAAATTTACACATATAAAATCAACAGAAACAATAGATTGTGAAACTTGTCACCGGAGTTGTAATCAGTTTTATTTCACAAATCTTTTTAAGCACATTTGCCCCTCATGTGAAGTCAAATTGTCATTTCCAAATATCATTGAGAAACTTGATGCAGATTGCGATGATTTATCTAAAATTTTGGAAAGCACAAACAAGAATCATACCCGAAATCAAATTATAAAGCGTATATCATTGCTAAAAGCTTTTTCACACTTTGCTAAAAACATTCTAAAAAATAACCCTTTTACATTTTTATACTCAGAAATCGGATCCATATATAATTCGGAATTGTCAAAGATAATCGGGAAGATTTCTGAAATCCAAACAACAAAAAAACGTTTCTGGCGCCTGAGAAAAAAGTTTTTTGTGCGATATTTGAAAGAGTATTTTCCCTTTGTATTATCTCTTCACGACAACAGAAGTAGCAACGACACAATGATCTACATCAAAGGCATAGATTTGCTAAATGAACTTGCTAATACTTTAAAAAAATGCAAAAAAATGGGTGAAAAATTGGAATCAAAAAACTCCTTTGGTCAAGAAAAGGTTAATGATGAATCAAAAGATTGTTCTATTTTGATGAAAGCTGCTATGATTTTGAATGGTTATTTTTTGGAACAGTGCAAATCCAATATTGAAAAGTTTAGTGATAGTGTACTTTCTTTTGATAAATTAGATACAAAATCAATGATAGAGAATATTAACCCCAAATTATGGAATTTCTTTCATGTAATGTTGTCAGCAAATAAATGTCAACAGGAAAAGTTTAACTGGCAGGAACATAATATGTGCGGCCTAGAATCTGAGAGTGATTCGAATAAAAATATTTGGCAAAGAATTTTCATTTTATACTCTCATATGTTTGATATGAATCCAAGGTGTGGGTATCCTCTCCATGTAATGATTGCAGATTTAGTTGAAAGTCAGGGTGGTAGTGATAAATTAATAAATGCACTTTCTAAATTTGGGATTACTGTTTGTCGAAGTACTCATAGGCGTTTTATTCAGATCGTTATAAATGCAATCGTTAATGCTGGAGGTCCTCTAAGAAAATGGATCCCAGGTGTATTTGGTATTGGAAGTGTTGATAATTTAGACAGAAGAGCACCAAAAGCAGAAGTAAGGTGTAATCAGCAATCGAGATGCTGGAATGGCACAACAGTTTTGATATCGCAACCCCAACCATTTTCACTTAAAGAAAATCAATCAGAAAGAAATATTGAAAAATATAATCAAGATTATAAAAACTCTACCACTTCGAACAACTCAAATACTTCAGATAAAGTGTCAAATAATGATGATATCTCTTCAAATCCTGCCTTGAATACCAGGGAATTAAAAAATACATTCCTGTCGAAGGTACCCGTTTTTGGGGATGGAAATTGTTTATTTAGAGCTCTTGCATCATCAAGTATGTCCCAGTTGTCGAATGCAATACGTACTCCTTCTGGTTGGATTTTAGATGCAACAATGAGAGCAAAAGAAGATCTAATTACAAAAATATTGAAAGTTGGTATTATTAAAGTACTTCGGAAAAATATAATGCTTTTCAAATCATTTCCGGAAATTTTTAAAAAGACATTGTTAGAAAAGGATGGTGCTGATTATGCTTCGTTTGAAGAACGAATCGATGCAATTGAAAAAAATGTAGAATATTCAGGATATCTTGAATTGGCTGCAGCAGCTGTTCTGTTACAATGTCCGATACGATTATACACAGAAGAATCCAACCTTAAATACCGGCATTATGATACCATATCTGATCCAAAGTTACAAAATGTGAATCCTATTAATTTATTGTATCGGAACTCAAATGGCAGTAGTGTTGGGCACTATGACCTGCTGATGCCTTTTGAAAAATTAGTTTCTGAGTTTAATTATGTAGGTTCAAGTGAACAGAATTTTATTTCTAATTGGCAACATGTTAATAATAGTAATAAGAGTAACAAATCTGCATTGTCTATGGCAGACTTGTGTAAAGATTTCTTGAATGATTCAAGTAAAAGTGTACAAATCCCTGACAATAACTGTAATGAGTCGCCAGATGTTACAAAAGATCATTCCTACCCAGTTAACAATTTGGATATGTGTGATACAGCTGAAGAAACCAATGTTTTAACTGACCTACCTGTTAATGATCATTCATACTCTCTAAATATTGATATGACATATTCCAGTGAAATTAATTCTAAAAAAAGGCCCATGTCCCCTAAATTGAAAGAGAATTGTACATTACCAGAATCAAAAGATTATTGGAGTGAAATCCCGAAAACAAAGAAAGCAAAACTTGCAAAGAAAACTGCAGAATTATCTTCAAATTTCACTGAGTTAAGTTATGACGAAAAAGAAAGTTTAAATGAACTTGAAACTAATTTATTCTGGTTTGCCACAGAGAGAGGAGTAGAATCAGAGCATTTTACTCATCCAAAACTTCCAGGTTTAAAATGTAAATTACTTCTTGATCAAAATATTGCAATAGGCCATGTTGAAAAATCAAACCTTATATATAAAGATGTTATTAATGCTCCAGCTGACAATCTTGACACAATGGATCATGTTTTAGATCAAATACATAGAGAATTCATCATTGAAAAAGGATTAGACAAATTTATTGTTGCTGGTGATGCAAAAACATATGAGTATTTTTTGAAGCTTAAAGAAGTTAAAGGGAAAACGTTTGACTGGCTAATTCCATTTATGGGTGATTTTCATATTCTATATAATTATCATAAAGTTATCAAGCGTTTGTTTTGGGATGCCGGACTTCACAAGCTAGGAGAACTATTTCACAAGGGATCAACTCTAACTAGTCTAGAAAACTCACATGATTTTAGGAAGAATCATAGGTTTTTACTGCAAGTATGGGAAGCAATGTTTCGTCGTCAGATTTCAAAATTTTTTGAATGGAGAAAATCAAATTCCACATTATGTTCATTTACTCAAGAAAACATTGAATGTGAACTGATAGATTTGATCAAATCATTGAATTGTGATAATAATTACAGCGATGTTCAAGATTTTGTTGCACAACAGGCTCTTTTAAAGCAAAAACTTGTCGGTTTAGAAGAAGAGTTTAAAGATTTTCGAGAGCAAATGAGCAATCTTGATAAAACGTTTCGTTTCTGGGATTCATTTGTACACAAAGATTGCTTGTACTACATTGGCTTGCATCTAGCTGTCAGGTCGGGAAATTGGAATTTGCGGGTCGGCTGTCTCAAAAAAATGATTGCATTGTTTCGAGTTTGCGATTTTCGAAATTATGCGAAATTCTTACCAAAACATATAGCTGATCTAAGATTGATTCCTGAACAAATTCTAGATAATCTAAAAGCAGGTGGTTTTGTTTGTAGCTTGAAAGGGACACCATTTGAATCACAAGCTTTTGATGAAACGCACGAATCAACTATTAATCGAGATGTCAAAATGTCAATATCCAGAAATAACGAGGATTTAATAGTATCAAAAGGCTTATATTTACCCTTTAGAGCTAACTTAATCGAAAACATTCTTTTCCAAATTGGCTACCTCAAATCAAATGTTAAGCACAAAGGCTTATCAGCTGGTACAATTAAGGCGGAAAATAACAATATAGCTGCTTATTGTAAAACATTGAGTCATTCATTACTTTTCTGCACAGACAATATGAAACAGGTCCTTGTTCATATATTTAATAAATCACCTGCATCTGATAAAGCTCAATCTGACTTGATTGAACATTATGAAATTGGCGAAAAACTTGTGGAAAACATGATACCATCTATTTTGCAAGAATCTAGCAAACCAATTACTTTTCAACGCAGAAATTTAGCAACATTTACTGAGAAAAAACCAACTAAATCTCAAACTACCCGGAAGCAAAAAGAAAATGAAAAGTTACTTGGTTATTATAGGAAAACATTATCACATTCATATCATCACAATAAACCAGCTGAAAATTTTGGGCAATATTTAGAATTACCACGAGCAATTGCAACAATTGATGGCCTGCCATACAAAGGATGTGGCAAGTCAAACATAAAAAAATTCTATCAGTCTGCATATCAAACAAAACAAACAATATTTTCCGGAGATATGCCACAGGAAAGAGACACTGTAATATTAGAAGGAATGTTTTTGATTAACAAATCACCTATGGGGTTTATGAATACATTCAAAGATTATGGTGAATATTTTTTAAAAAACTCTGTGCATAGATATCTAAACAAAGGATTCAGACAAGTGCATATATTATTTGATGATCCATGGTGTAAAAATGTTGGTCCCAAAGATATTGAAAGACAGCGAAGAGATAGTAATCTCGAACCATCAACAACAGAATTGCAAGAAATAACGGTAGAAACAAAATTACCTAATATTAAATGGGAACAATTCATTAAAAACCGACATAATAAGGCATTGTTATGTGAATTTTTATCAAATTTCATAATTCAAAATGGTTCAGATTATCTTAATGATGCACAGTCTATAATAGTTGCAGGTGCTTTTAAGGGTGAAAAACAAAACTGTGCAATGATTGTAAACTGCAATGAATGTTCAGTGATTGACAAGTTTAAATGTAATCATGAAGAAACAGACAGTAGGATATGGTTTCATGTTAATAATATTGATTCCAAAACTATTTTGATATATAGCCCAGACACAGATGTGTATCATATTGGACTTCCCCTATGTACTGATAAAGATATCACAATAGAGTTATGCAATACATTTAAAAAAGAAGAGTACTTGTCTCTGTCTGCTATGCGTAATGCTCTTTCAAATGATTTAGATATGAACAAACTGACAAATCATGAAAAATTCAAATACATTCAGACAATTTTTGTCACATCTGGGTGTGATTATGTTTCGTTTTTCAGTGGTTTTTCGAAATCGACTTTTATGAAGATTGCAATTAAATTTGTTTCATTCATTGCTTATGGTTGCTATTCTCACAAAGACTTTACAGCTGGGTCCATTTTAAGATGTCCACCTTCTGGTTGTGTGGATTGTGAGAATCAAATATGCTTTTCCTGTCAATGTACTATAAACCATGGGCTATTAGGATTTTATAGACTAATTGGGTGTTTATATTTTAGTTCATCGGGTATTGGCGAGCTTTCTCCTGTTGCTCATTTTGAAGCATTTGTTAGTGCACAAAATATTCAAACTACATCGTATTTAGAACAACATAAGGCGTGGTTAGATAATATTCGAAGTAAATCTCTTTTAACAGGGAAAAATGAACAGCAAGTAATACCATCTAATGATGCCCTGTATCGACATTGGCTGAGATCTGTTTTTGTATTGTTGTTATGGGAACAAGCTCTCGAAACATCTGTTCAAATGCCCACATTGTACAATTATGGATGGAAAAATCAAGGGAATGGTAGAATTTCTATTGACTGGGATTCTAATTCAAATCTGAATGAAATTAGAGATCGTGTAGCATTTATTACTAAAGGATGTGGCTGTAAGGGTGGCTGTTTATCTAATAGATGCAGTTGTAAGAGAAGTAATAAATATTGCGGACCTGGGTGTATATGCATTAAATGTGAAAATAATTCCAACTAATGTGATGGCAACGCAATTACGTGTGATAGTATAATAAGTTATACTGTCTAGACCACCACTGTGCAAACTATTATCCTCCAATAACCCTACATCTAATAATTCTATCCTGTATAAAATTGTTAGTGACATACACTTGAACATTTTGTACGTTTTTCTATTTTTGCAGATGACCAGCTATTCGAAAATTTTCCCGGTTTTCTCCGGACGCCAAGTGGTTTCGAAACCGCGTGAAGGTACGTCTCCTAGATTTCTTATCTTAGGCGACTCTCTATTGAGAGAGGTGAGTGACTTGCCGTACACAGATGTAATATGTGTTCCCGGAACTACTCCGGAGGCCCTCACTCTTTGCGTCAAGAAATTGACCCTCCGGTATGAAGTAGTTTTGCTACATGTTGGAATCAATGCGATGAACGATTCCAACTTCATTAACAAATTTGAAGTGTTGGTGAAGAAAATTCAGGATCTTAGTATCCTGTCATGTACAGTGGTCGGCATTTCTTCAATGCTACCACGGTACAAAAAGAATCCCCACACAAATGCAGTTTCCTCTGAATTTTCGAAAGAACTGGGAGAGCTAAATGGCCAATTAGCTCAGTTAGCAAAACGTTTGCCACAATGCCAGTTTTTCAAAACGTTCAGAGAGTTCTTGGACCTGAATCATGTACCACATTGGTACATATTTCGAGGAAAATTCCCTGGTCTACATTTGACCAAGGAAGGATCTTTGGTCTTACAGAAGAAATTGCGATCAGTTTTGAATTCCTTCAAAACTGGATCATTACCAAGTCTGAAAGAGGACCTTTCTGACATTGTTGTCACTGGAGATCAGGTAGCTTTTTTCGGAAAGCAAGGTCCTTTTTCGAACTTTTTCACAACTCCATTTGTGGTGGATGGTGAATTGTTCATTTGCATGGAACAATTCTACACGGTTGCAAAAGCCCGATACTTTGGTGACTATGAACTGGCCGACCACCTCTTTACTCTGACAAATCCAGCAAAAATGAAGCAAGATGCTAAATTTTTGACTGTGGCTCCAGGCGATTGCCAAAATTGGAGACAAAGCGCTGTGAAGCTTATTCTCCCTGGCCTACAGGCAAAATTTTCCCAAAATTCTGTCTTGAAAGCTTTGCTTTTGGCAACAGGAGATAAGCGCTTGGTAGAAGCATCACCTTATGATGACTTCTGGGGCATAAGGATGTCTCTTAGAGATCCAAATATTAATTCACCTTCGAAGCACAGGGGCCGTAATACAATGGGTCTGTGTCTCGAGGAAGTGCGCTTGATGCTCAGACAACTGTAAAAATTAATTTAATGTTAGAAAGGTGTTGATGGTGTTGTAGCAGCTTCACTAGCCACACAAGTTATTATCGCCCGCCAGCTTGACCCACCAGTTTGAAAAATAGTGGTGGTATTGGAATGGACCTCAAAATTAATTAATGTTCTGAAATTAGCAAAATGTTTTATACACAAAAACAATATACTAGTAGCCTTAAAAAAAGGTTTTTCCTTGTGAACACTATCTCTTGAACCACTAGACAGATTTTCATTAAACTTGTGTAAGAAGCATTCTGTTCATTGTAATTTTAGATGGCTAGGCTAATTAGCCTGGCTAAGCCAACTGAGCATGCTCAATGTATGCTCACATACACCAGAATGTAAATTTGAGACTGGTGGGTGGGGCATTCTAGCCATAAAGTGGCAACTACTGGTTTTTATCCCGTGCCCATTTGAAAAATAGCGGGGGTGTTGGAATGGACGCTGTTGCCGCCGGCCTGCTAGATTATCAATGTTTGGCCTCATATCTCAATTGCTAATAAAGATAGGGTTTTGAAATTTAAATTACACTCAAAACAAAACAAAAATGTATCCCCCAAAAAACTTTTTTTGTTTGTTTTAGGCTAATTAGGCTAGTTAGCCTAAAAAAGGAAGTTTCGTTGTGCGGATACTCTAGCCAAAACTGCTTGACAGACATTTTTAGATGCACGCTTTTATACATTACTACATTCTATACAAAACAGTAGTTAATCACTACATCTCATTAGCTTCATATCTCATTGGATATTACATATAGTGCTTTGAAAACACATGTAATCAATTCGCATAAGAAGCATTCTGTTTATTGCAATTTTAGGTATCTAGGCTAATTAGCCTAAACAAAAAATGAATTCTATTGTGTGTGCTCTATCTCCAGAATCGCTTGATAGATTTTACTTTACTAAATTCTATACAAAACAATGGAGGGCACCCACCCACTGATGGAGGGCGGGGGATTTAACCACGTTAGTGGCAAATACTTGTGTAGTTTTCAACATCAGGGGCTTGTAGTCCGTGTAGATTGTGAAATTCCTGCTCTGGCTAACTGCTTGACTCCATTTCATAAAACGGTGAAGTTTGGCTGGATCTGGAACATGCATCGCCTTTCTCCAGATTGTCAGTCCATGGAGAAGGTACGTCTCTGTAGCGTAAAGCTCTTCTGGCTGGCCGTGGATCACCCAGAATGTGGATAATGGCATCAGGGCAGTTGACCGATCAACAAGCAAACTTTTTCAGTGTTGACCTCAGAATTGTGATATGACTATCAAAGCATCTTGGAAGGCCAACACACCCAGTGCTGAGAACCGCTTAGCCAGCAACTGCTGTGTCCTACTAGGTGCCTTGAACCAGACCTCAGTCCACCAGGAGCAGGGGGGAACTAGGAACATTTCAAGCGGAAGAATTTTTGAAAATACTTTTACTGATTTAAAAAATGTTACTGATACTTGCAAACAGAGTCATTTTGAAACCATGTAATCTCTTGGTGACAAATTTATTATGATTTTAACGACAGTTTGTCTATTTTTTACAAAATTAACTGTAAAACTAATTGTTATGTTAAAAAGGTTATGGTGGTGTGATACTGGATGTCATTACACTATGGTGATCTAGTCTTGCGCTGTGGTGGTGATTCCAGTATTATTCCGCTTGCCTATTTTAAAACATATTTGATATTTCAAGCGGAAGAATTTTTGGAAAACACTTACTGATTTTAAAAATGTAAATTGACCTTGGCAGACAGTCATTCTTAAATCATGCAATCTCTTGGTGGCAAATTTATTATGATTTTAACAGACAGTTTGTCTATTTTTTACAAAATTAACTGTAAAACTAATTGTTATGTTAAAAAGGTTATGGTGGTGTGATACTGGATGTCATTACACTATGGTGATCTAGTCTTGCGCTGTGGTGGTGATTCCA
>WLWI01004138.1_pt1 | contig 12338 bp, 5 predicted proteins | sample 6701501 | NCBI WGS metagenome assembly WLWI01 (sample SAMN12718690, study PRJNA515312) | sponge metagenome | isolation source: marine sponge | host: Mycale hentscheli | place: New Zealand: South Island, Marlborough, Capsize Point | collected 2014-11-01
AAGAGAAGTGGCATGAAGAGAGGCAGGAAAGAGAAAAAGACAATGAAGAGGGACAAAAGAAAGAGGAAATGAAAGGAAAAGGTAGGAAAGCAATCAAAACAGTAGGAAGAGGAAAATAAGGCAAGAAGAAGAAAAAAAGGAAAAAAAAGGATGAAAAAAAAAATGGAAAAAAAAAAGCGTCTATTTGGGTTCGAACCAGAGACTTCTAGGTTAGCTATTTGCTCACTCAACAACTATACCACGGAATACCTCACGCTCAATCCATGTAATTGTTAGCTATTTAAAAGTGATTTGCAACCTGCACGCTGGCTCACGTGACAAGCAGTTTTTGAAGGGGCGGTTCCCATTACCGTAACGTACGATTGAAATTCTACTCGCTTTTTCTTGAAAACTAAGTCAAAACTAAAAATTCTGGCACATTAAAGGGACTTACTCCGTGAAGTGCTATAGTTTGATGTCGCTTTCAAAGCCTGGGTAGCCGTACTCTTCGAGATCCTCCCCTGTTGACAGAATGATTGAATGAGTGACTGAATGACTGACAGGTTGACTACTATATACCCTCAGGTGCATGCGCACTGAGGGTTAACTAGAGCACTGAAGTGCAAACCCTCAGCGCTAATTAGCTAGTACGATAAAGTGATTTGCAACCCTCAAGCTGGCTCACGTGACAAGCAAGTTTTTTAAGGGGCGGTTCCCATTACCGTAACGTACGATTGTAGGACTGAAATATTACTCGCTTTTTCTTGAAAACTAAGTCAAAACTAACAATTCGGGCACATTAAAGGGACTTACTCTGTGAAGTGCAATAGTCTGATGTCGCTTTCAAAGCCTGGGTAGCCGTACTCTTCGAGATCCGTTGTTGACTGAATGAATGACCGGTTGACTACTGTATACCCTCAGGCGCATGCGCACTGAGGGTTAATCTGGAGCATGCGCACTGAGGGTTAATGACAGGTTGACTACTATATGCCCTCAGGCGCATACGCACTGAGGATTAACTAGAGCACTGTAGTGCAAACCTTCAGCGCTAGTTAGCTAGTATGATGAAGAATATAATAACAATGGAAAAGTGTAGAAACAAAAAAAAGAAAGAGAAGTGGCATGAAGAGAGGCAGGAAAGAGAAAACGACAATGAAGAGGAACAAAAGAAAGAGGAATGGATGAAAAAGGTAGGAAGAAAGAAAAAGGAAGAAGAAAGAAAGAAAAACAGTACAGGAAAGAAAGAGGAAATGAAAGGAAAAGGTAGGAAAGAAATAAAAACAGTAGGAAGAGGAAAATAAGGCAAGAAGACAAAAAAAAAAGAAAAAAAAAAAGAATGAAAAAAAAAAGCGTCTAAAAGGGTTCGAACCAGAGACTACCAGGTTAGGTCTTTGCTCACTCAACAACTCGCAACGCAACACCTCACGACTAATGCGTGTAATTGTTAGCTATTTAAAAGTGATTTGCAACCTGCAAGCTGGCTCACGTGACAAGCAAGTTTTTTAATGGGCGGTTCCCATTACCGTAACGTACGATTGTAGGCTACTCGCGTTTTCTTGAAAACTAAGTCAAAACTAACAATGGACTTACTCTGTGAAGTGCTATAGTTTGATGTCGCTTTCAAAGCCTGGGTAGCCGTACTCTTCGAGATCCCCTGTTGACTGATGAATGAATGAATGAACTAGAGCACTGGTGCAAACCCTCAGCGCTAATTAGCTAGTACGATAAAGTGATTTGCAACCCTCAAGCTGGCTCACGTGACAAGCAAGTTTTTTAAGGGGCGGTTCCCATTACCGTAACGTACGATTGTAGGACTGAAATATTACTCGCTTTTTCTTGAAAACTAAGTCAAAACTAACAATACTGGCACATTAAAGAAACTTACTCTGTGAAGTGCTATAGTTTGATGTGCTTTCAAAGCCTGGGTAGCCTACTCTTCGAAATCCCCTGTTGACTGAATGACAGAGTCACTGAATGACTGACTGGTTGACTACTGTATACCCTCAGGCGCATGCGCACTGAGGGTTAATGAATGACAGGTTGACTACTATATACTCTCAGGCGTATGCGCACTGAGGGTTAATGACTGACAGGTTGACTACTATAACCCGCTGAGGGTTAACTATGAGTCATATAATACTATTGTACATGTACATAAATTTGAGTCAAAATAGGTCCATAATTTCAGCAATGCTAACAAGCAGATTAAATTAATGGGGATATCGTTTATGCTGGCCTGTTTCTATAACTTGATGTCTAATTAGCACTTATTGCCACAAGTTTGCTTAGACATGAACCATCTATACCCATTACAGTTGTACCCATTACAACTCTATCTCTCTCCACCTGTAATGTTCTCAATGCTTCTTACAATGTATTGTAACACTTTCTAGGTTTAAGTGCCGTCTAAGATTACCATATATCAATTATTTAATATTATAATGTATTCTAAAAGAAAATAGTTACAAAAAAATGTGAATTTCAGAACTGTAGACAAGCACATTTATAAGTAGGAGAAAGCCTATAGAATGACCTTCAAGAAATCACAAAGTAAGCCCGTTAAAGAAGCTGTGTGATTACTGAAAACTCGTAAATTACTGCCTAGAAAATGATTCTTTGAAGTTTTACAAATATCTGAATGGTTGTTTTAGTGGGCTGGTATTAGGTTTGCTAAAAAATTATAATTTGTTGTCAGTGTCTAAGCTTTTAATTAAGTTATAATTTTAGCTCGGCTTCAATAAACTTACCAAGTACAATTAATATTATTTCCTTTTTGGTTATTTTGCCAAATGAATTGGACTCTAAACAGACATACTTCCCTCTATTTTCCATCCTGACTTCATGAATGATCAAAGTGTTTTGTTTTACTTCAATGTTATGAAGGAGCTCTCCTCCATTATGAAGGAGCTCTCCTCCATTATGAAGGAGCTCTCCTCCATTATGGGACCAATTACACATTTTGCTCACCTTGGATACTAAAGTAGCATTATGTTGAGTCTTAGATATAACCTTTTCACTCACTTCTACATAAAACAAAAGTATTGTTACTAATATATTAGGGTATATTTACAACACCTATAAATTTGATAAGCTATAACTATAAGGAAATGTTGACTACTTATTGGATGTTTTGTTACCAAACATATTTTTATATTAATGTCTGCATTTTATAAGGAAAATTTTCTTCAAACAATTACCAATAAATACCTGGAATTTCAATTTGATCACTATCTATAAATTGTAGAATTTCATCATCAAATTTTTGGTTGTTCATCAATAAATTGAAATTTTCATCCTCCCAAGGATATTTTTTGTTCTCATTTGAGGTTGTGGGAATACTATCCTTATTAGGCATTAAATAACTCAGATTTAAAAAATCATAATCCGTTTCTATAGAAAAATCTTGTCCATAAATTTCGTCTACTGTTGCTTTCTCTGTTGAATCTAGGTTTAAAAACACAGAATTGAAATCTAATTTTACATTTTATGTAGGCATCATTAATGATCTTGTAAATTTCACAATGTTAACTAACTGAAATCTACTAATTATTGATGTATTGGATTATTTTCGTTACCCATCAGATTATTTCAATTATAATAGTAAGGGCATAAGTTGCCCATACAAAAATGTATGGGAAAAATAGCTGGGAAAGGGAAATAGAGCGTAACTAATTGAAATGCCACGGTAACTAAGTGGAAACTAAGTGAAATACCTCAGTAGTTAAGTTAAATAGTACGGGTAACTGCGCACGCGTAGAGCGTTAACCTTGGAAACGTACAGTTCCAGTAGTTTCTAGTTGGAGACAATGTCCGTCTTTACCCAGGAACCTCTGCCCGTATTAGGCGGAATGTTTTACAACAGATTAGGAGGAGTCCAACAATGAAAAGAAAGTTCCAACTGAAGCTAATCCTGAAATAAGGAGATAGTGACTGAACGATACAGTGTAGCTACAATTACAAAGACTTTTTTTCAAAAGCTGGCCTACTATTAGCGAGTAATAGCACGGTAACATGTGCAATTAGGAGTCAATAGCAGTCCAGTCAAAAAGCAATTGAAACGGTTACCGTGCTATTACTCATACATATCTGCATTTATTATGAAAAATCTACCAACTACAATTACTGTTAAATACCTGGCACTTCAATTCGATCACTATCTATAAATTGTAGAATTTCATGATCAAATTTTTGGTTGTTCATCAATAAACTGAATATTTCATCCTCCCAAGGATTTTTTTGGTTCTCATTTGAGGTTGTGGGAATACTATCCTTATTAGGCATTAAATAATTCAGATTTAAAAAATCATAATCTGTTCCTACAGAAAAATCTTGTCCATAAATTTCGCCTACTGTTGCTTTCTCTGTTGAATCTTGGTTTAAGTACAGTTCGTCCAGCTTAAAGAGTAGAAAGTACAGATCTCAAAACTTAGACTAGTTGCAATCACAATAAGCTTAGCCGTACCTTTTTTGTGTCGTTAGATCCCAATCCACTCGAAACTAAGTCATATAAAACAGCATAAGTATAAGAACTACGCTATCTCCATAGACATTCCATACATTAAGCGCCATTTTTTTTGACGTCACAAATTCGTCCGTCCTACGTCACAACTCGTAGTTAAACTGGAGCCGCGCCCTCACACGGCAGCTCCTATTCGGGAACTTCCCTTCGCAAATTGACTGTTTTGCTATGTCTTTATATTTCTTTTTCTGTGTACTGTGGGCTTACTTTGTTGTTACAGGTAGAATGAGCAACAATAGAGGACTCCAGCAAGCCAAATTTGAAGAATGAAGACCCGCCTGGGACGGAGATACAGCTCTGCACACTGGCTACTATTCAGAGTTATTTCGAAGCGGCCGAAAGAGCTACTGCGCTAATTTTTTTCCAGACGTAGCCTGAGGGCTTCTTCGCAACATTACAGAGCCATATTTCTAATATCTATATTTTTTTTGGTTAACAGTAAAATTTCATGCCGTTATACTCGTGCGTTACTCTAAAAAAACTCTCTGTAACTTTATTCTAAGGGGGGTATTTTGCTTGTGCGCAAAATTTGGATTCAATTCAGTGATCCAGTTCCACGAAATATCTATTTTTATTTTCAAGTTGACAACTGATTCGCAATTTCACCCCGCCCCCCATAACGTTGAGCTCCGTGAACGCGCAATTTATTTGGTAAGATAATCAATTAACTTGTGACAGCTCTAAAAAGAGCCCATTTGTAAACAATAATAAGAAATACAAATGAGCCGTGAGATGGCCGTTGTAACTTTGGAAATAGTTAGTCCCTCGAGCAAAAGTGATGGCGTATTCCCGATGTTGCTTGGAGTTGGTTGCTCATTAGTGGGAGGGGTAGTTCAGCACAAGATTTAGACTTGTAGGCGATAGGGCTGAAGAGTATAGCGGTAGCAATCCCGATGGAAAGAACTGAAGTGATGATGATGGAGTCTATACGCAGCGGAGTCTCAATACAAGGTTGGTGGAATTGTCGGAGCTGGTACCAGTCAGGGTGGAGTTGGTCATGGTTGAGACAGAGTTTTAAGCTGCTCCAATGGCTTCCCCTGCAAGTATAATAGAAGGATGTTATTCTAAATGACTGTCTCAGACTAGTACACTACATACAAGTTATAGCTCAGAGACCGTTTGTGTCCACCTGCTTCGCGGTTTTTGGCGCCAAAGTTAATTGATTGTTTGCGTGGCAACATCCCCTGGTTTAGTTCACAAATGCGCAAGCGCAACACTCTGACGTCACGAATACGTTGTCGTTGAGATAAGAGCTTCCGCAAACGTCACAACTTACACCGAAAATACTAACACTCTCACAAAAGCATTTTTATTTCCCTTAATTTTCAAGATAGGGGTTTCAAATTCATATGGATTAAAATACAACTATTTAGGTATTTTATATTAAATTCCCAAGACACTTACTTCAAAATTGCAAAATTACCAGCTTAAAGCATTTGGGGAGTTCAGTTTTTTATAAAAAATGAAATTAAAAATAAGTAAAATAGTATTAAAATATAAAAATTTGGTACAAATCAAATTAATGAGCCATAGATTCAGTCTGCAAAATCTTTAGACACTCGAATTTGATTTACTCTTTTTCTGGCTTAAAAACATCAAAAATATCCTCCATTTATAGGGTCACTTCTTCTATCTATTACCACAGTTGTGACCACAAACCACAATTTTTTAAAACATAATCAATTTCAATATATATTAATTTGTGTGTGTGTGAAGTTTCAGCTTCCTGACATCAATCTGACTGCACATGTATACATTTAAAGAACAATTAACAAAAAACAGAACTTTCTACTCTTTAAGCTGGACGCACTGTATATAGCGGAATTACGTACTTACCTCAGCTTCACTGGAGTAGTAGTGGCTTCCTTAGCATTAACATTACGGCATTCTGACTACCAATGACTCTTGACAACAAATAAGCGGCACTCCATATCCCTCCTAAAACGGCGAAGTTTTGAAATTATGTTTGGAAAAGGGTCTTCAATGCCATAGTAACCGGTCTCAGCAACTTTTTGTGTCTTGAAAAACAAGGTTTTCGCCAGAATTTTCTCATACTTCGGAGCTTAAGTTTAAAGTAAGGCTTGTTTAATGCTGTAGTTTCAGAATAAACTGGGGTCAAGCCTAAAAAGTCGAGTATTTAGGAGAAAAAAGTTCCCCGCGCGCGTGTTTAAGGGGCATATGTACTATCCATACACACATATATACATATAACATACCCGATTTTGCAGTAACCACCCCTAATAGTATCTCGCTCGCTCGATAACTAATGCAATGTGCTTGAGCACTAATGGCGAGCGAGCCTGCCTTGTTAGGTTACATAAAACTATTTACCACTGGTGTCACCTGGTTCTGCCTCCCTTGTTATGGAGAATTCTCTGTAAGATTCTGTCAAACTTAAAAATTATTCCTTGACAAGGTATAATTAGCTAATAGGTATGATTGATTAGTATTTATCATGCTTTCATCAATTTTACATCATTTATTTACTAATAATTATGCCAATTTTTTTATTAAGTACATTTAAACAAACTAAACCCCACCCAATAATAATGTAGGTGTGGCAAATGTGACTGCTTGATTGGCCACTTTAAAATTGCTTTCTACACCCAGTTTACCATTAATATTGTTCTCTCACCGCAATTTCAGGAATAGTGATCATAACTTCTGTAGTATCCAATTTCAGCCATTCTGACTACCTCAATTACCAGTAACTGTGAACAAGCTCGCAGCTCTACCAAAAAAAAACATAGCCAGAGTTATTTTTGTAATTTTAGCTAACAAATATGGAACTACATACTTACCTCAGTTTCTCCCAAGTAATGGTGGCTCCCTTGGTTTTAATTTTTTAGCCGCTCTGGCTACAAGTGGCACTTGACAACCAACGAGCGGCATTTAGCAGCCCCAAAAAACGACGAGGTTTTTCAAATTATGTCTGGTAAAGGGTTTCAATGCCATAGTAATCGTTCGCAGTAACTTTTTGGGACTTGAAAAACATGCGCTTCGTATGAATTATCTCACAATTTGGAGCCCAAGTTTCAAGTAAGACTTGCTTAAAGCTATAGTATCAGAAGAAAGTAGGGTCAAGCCTCAAAAGCCATGTTTTTAGGGGGATAACTTATGGGAGCTCCATTTCTATTGGAGTTATTTTTGTAATATTAGCCAACAATTAGGAATTACTACTTGCCTCAATTTCCTGAGTATTGGTAACTTCTGTAGTTACAAATGTAAGCTATTTTGGCTATCTGAATTACCAGTAATTCTTGACATCAAGCTCTCAGCTACAAAACAAAAGACAATTAATTTTAGCAAACACATACAAAATTACTTTCTTACCTCATTTTCTTGAGTAGTAGTAACTTCCGTAGTATCAAATTGAACCCATTGTGACTATCTGAATTACCAGTCTCTCTTGACAACAAGCTCTCAACTATAAAATAGAAAGGCCAGAGTTGTTTTTGTAATTTTAACTTACAAATATGGAATCAAGTACTTACCTCAATTTTCCTCTAGTAATGGTAGCTTCCTCAGCATTGTTATAAGGTATTCTGACAGTGGTAACTTCTGTAGTATCCAATTTGAGCCATTCTAACTACCTCAATTACCAGTAACTGGTGAACAAGCTCGCAGCTCTAACAAAAAAAAATGGCCACAGTTATTTTAGTAATTTTAGCTAACAAGTACGGAACTACGTACTTACCTCAGCTTCTTAAGCAAAACAAGTAGTAGTGAGCGAGTGTTTATCAAAATAGGCTGATGGAGTGAGTTATTGGGTGATGAATTAATGTTAATATTATATGAAAGGTTTGTATATGATTGCTCATCAATTGTTGATGAATTCCATGTCAGAACTGCCACAAATTGACTGCTGTTTTCAAATTGAGAAAATTAGGTGCTTATATTCGAGGAAGTTTTAAATTATGTCTGGTAAAGGGTTTCAATGCGTTAGTAACCAGTCGCAGCAACTTTTTGGGACTTGAAAAACAAGCGTTTCGCAGGAATTATCTAAGGGGCATAGGTACAATCCATACATACATATATACATCGAACGTATACCCGATTTTACATTATCCACCCCTAAGTATCTCGCTCGCTCGATAACAAACAAACATCCCCGATTTTCAATTGTGTTACCGCTGAAAGTGTCTCTTTCGCTCCGCTCGCTCACCAATAATACGCTTGTGTGTCAGTAACGGCGACGACCGATGGTGTAGTCAAGAATAATTCACGAGCTTTGTACGGTTCGGTAAAGCATCGTCACTTGATGGTAGTTAAAGTGTCGTCACGTTCAGTAAAACGTGCTGGTTACTTCTAAAAAGCGGGTGCAATGGACGAGGGAAGGCGGCGTAGGTTTCAAAATGGAAGGCGAAAGTACGGAGGAGAAGGTAAAAGGCGCTTAATCGTAACTGAAAAGCGAATGGAATCGGCGAGGCAAGGCGGTGTAGGTTTACAATGGAAAGGGAAGAGAAGGCAAAAAGGCTGCTTGCCGTATAGCTATATTCCTCCTCAAGTTAAAATAATGCATTGTACTTCCACTTATTTTAAAGGTTATTATAGCTAATTCAGTGATTTATCAATCAAATATTAACAGGCAGTGGACGCTAGAATAATATTTTATATTTCTTTGATTAAAACATGAGAGTACTCAAATCTTTTTCATGTAACGTGATACTAGTTGATAGTAGGTCATCTAATTTCTGTTAAAATTTATTTATTATTTTTTACAAGGTGTCAAATTGGAATTGAATCTATAATTAATGTAATAATGGCCATTGATCTTTTGTCACATTTATAAGCAGTATAATATGATTTTTTAGGAGGATGTTCTTATAAGCACAATGTGCCTCAGTTAAAACTAAATAAAAATTTGCTAATGCAACTTTGCGTAGCATACCAAATATGAAATATCATTTCACATCAAAATATTTGTCACAAAGAAAACTTTTAAATAACGTGTATTGTTTTGTTGTTGTTTTTTTCCTTCAATTCAAGCAGTTGCAGAGAGTTGTTACTATGGCACTGAAATCCCTTTACCGTGTATGCAAAATTTAAAAACTGGACCTTATTTTCAGTAGCTTCAGTGTTAGAAGTCAAAATCATTCATATAAAAATAGTATAGTCTTTAGGCTCGCTCGCCATTTGTGCTCAAGCACATCACTAGTAGTGGTGGTTACTGGTCTGGTGTAACATATGAGTATTGAAGTATTAGTGAGTAGCATATATGAGGGTATTGAAGTATGGATAAACAGTATCTTGCTCACTATAAGTGACTTATAATTCTGATGTTACTTTACCTTTAGATCATATTCTGTATCACGTGATTATCTTAAGTTTTTCTACAAAAAATGATTGTGTGCATCGAAATACAGTCAACTTGAAAATTGACCATGAGTAATGATAATCGGCCCAGCTTAGATTATTTACTGAGTATTGGTGTTGCACATAGAGTATAGCATTGGAGTAATGTGTAACATTATGGGGGCAAATTATTGGTGTTACACTTGTGGGATAGTAGCTATATCGATGTATCCATTCTGAAATTTTTTGGTAAAATTATTTAGTACTTAACCCTTTATGCAGCCACGGAAATTGATCACTTTAAAAAAATCATAAAAAATACATTATTAAAGCTAGCTATGCATAACCAAAAGATGCCTAAAAGACTATTCCTTCCGATTAATCAGTTAAAAATAGCAACAGGCTTCATTTGCAGTGGACCGTTTACCAATTTTTAGACCGTTCTATCAGAAGCTTATGGTTTCTTGTTTTACAACCTTCGAGGCTACTGAGCTTCAGTGATTTTAGCCATTTTAGGAAAGAAAATAGTAAGGTCAGATAGTTACATGTGCAGCTGTTTTCCTTCGGGTTAGAGGTGTACAAAGTGATGATGAAGCCTCAAGGAAGCCTGCATAATCAAGCAGTACTAAGTCCAATAGGAATGGAAGTCTACCTCCTACAGGTATTAGTAGGAAGGGGTGATGAAGCTGTAGTGGTAGAAAACGTGCTAGGAGTATGAGAGCAGCAAGCAAGAGAAGGCTTGATCCAGTTTATTGGAATATTAGAAGTGACTGTCATACTGTTCTTTATTGAAACAACTTATTTACCTGTAAAAAGTTCGATTTTATTATTCTATAACCTTATTTATTTTATACATTAAGGGTGGCCGCACACCGCCTACGCAATTTTTTTGTTGATGGTTGCTATGCAAATTACTACTATTGTATACTTACAGGGGCTTCTCCACTACAACACAAGGACAAAGTACCTGCCGAAGGCGCTGCTCACTAATTTTAGAGCGAATCTGGAAGAAATATCGGGCCGGTTCTAAAACTTTGTAGCACTTTTTTGGAACGGTGCGGTAAGTTGGAGCTCCACAATTTGGTGCACTATTAGTCAAGCCAACACTCTACTGCAAGACGAGTTCTTTTCCATTTCAATATTACTTTATGATTTATTCGCAAGTTTTTCTATTTATAAGATATTGAAAAATTTTCGTTGTGGTGCAGTTCATTTTCTAAGTTTACCCGTGTGTACAATTTTTTTGTCGTTCTCATTTAGATTCCAAGAAAAACTAATATAAAATTTGGAACTTTAATTCCACTCGCAATGCTTAAGAAATAGCCCCGCCCCATGTCTCGCACTCCTTGTACGCGAGCAATTTTTTTTATTGGTTTGTATTGGTTCTAAAAAGAGCCCGCCTATATCAAAAAAATCAATATAACAGTAACAAGAGAGTCAGAAGAGAGAGCAGTTCCGAGGTGAAGGTATTTGGTCTGCGCAGCTTGGGAAGTCTTCAACAAAGGAATAACCATGTGTAAAACCTTGGTACTTAGTTGCTAGAGAACCAAAACCACATTATCATGTTCATTAGGTCCACAGTTTTCTGTTAACATATAGTTGTTAGGGAGTTTATGAAAATAATATCAAGATATAACAATTTGTGATTTTAATTTACCTGTTCACAATTCCTTGAAAATAAATAAACGGTGAAAGTGAAAGGGTTAAAACAATACGCTTTAATTTTGCTAATAGTGGCCATTTTTTTGTTACATCAGTATGTTTTCCTGCTTATTTAACCAACGTTTTGAAATGTACACAAAATTAGAACGTACACGTACAAATTCATGAATTATAGCTACAAGTTTGCTACAAGTTTGGAACACTACTCTTGAGCCTCAAGAAAACTTCCATTACTTTGGTACTTGTGAAAAAAAAATTCTTTTTACAGCTTTTTATTTCTCAAATTAAGCCTACTTGATCCAATCAGGAAAATTTACAGGTTTACTACATATTTTGAGTTAGTTGTATAATTATGACACTGAAATCATTTTTAAGCAAAAAATCGCAAAATCTGTGTTGATTATGTTGTGTATATATAAGAACATTTAAATGTGATATTGAATGTAACAAATACTTATCACTGAACAGTTTAGAGCTTAAATAATGTGATACTATATCATTGTCTGAAGTGTAGCTACTTTGTTAAAAGTTGTAACACTTAATATTTAGTTTTATACGTATGAATAATGAGCACTACATTAAATTATAATGGATAAATGCTGAGAATAATCGAGTATTTGCATGTAAACCATCTGTTTATGTATTTTAGATCCATTGTTTGAGACTTCCAGTAGCTCTACCAACATTCATTCCTTTCAAGTTGGTGAGTTGATTTAGCTTATATTCAATTAGTAAGTTTTAATTATTAATTGTTGAAGCTACTCTCATTTGAAGTTTATGTCATAATGAGAATTTAGCACAATAACATACGTAACATTCCTTGTTCATCAGTAGGATAACTACCACTACTGACCTGTCATAGAGGGTCTCTTTCAAACTGCCT
>WLWI01004139.1_pt1 | contig 12334 bp, 11 predicted proteins | sample 6701501 | NCBI WGS metagenome assembly WLWI01 (sample SAMN12718690, study PRJNA515312) | sponge metagenome | isolation source: marine sponge | host: Mycale hentscheli | place: New Zealand: South Island, Marlborough, Capsize Point | collected 2014-11-01
TATTATTTTATATTCTTTGGAAAAGACAAACCTGCATAATAGTCAAAAGCGCCTTCTTTTTTCTCTTCACCCTAAGACAATACTTTCAGGGTGAGTGCGACCACACAATGCCCAGTCATGTTATAATTGCATTCCTATAGCAGCACCAAACTATATACAAGCTTCTACCAGACCTTCCCACTCTCGCGTCAATGGCTAATAAAAAGGAAAGGGGTCGGCCACATGAGACTATCAAATTAAAAGCGCTGTAGCAATTGTTAAGTAAAAATTGAAATTTTTTTATGTAACTTCAGTATGCGGTACAATTTTGTCTTTAATCTATTGAAGCTGAATGTCATTTTTTAGTGTGGCCAAATGCCAAGGAAATTTTTTTGACATTTAATGTGGTTACCAAAGAGCCTTTTATACATTCTCTCTTTCTGTTTATTTAATGAAGCCTTTGCTATATTTATGCTATCTAACCAATGTGTGTTATTTGTAATTTATATATAAATATTCATTAACATTATGGAGAAATTGGGAAATAATACCATTCAAAGTAAGCACTTTAGTGCCATGAGCTTGATTGTTATATATTATGTACTACAGCACCGAGTGTGTTAGTCCTTGCACAATAATGCTAATTACTTTCATTCCCAATAATTCAAATTCATTAGGTGACAATATTGTTTTCCATAAACAACAAGTGAGGTACTTTTCGGAATTTTTTGGTTCATGAATTGAATACAAACGAATATTAATTTTCTAGATTTACTCATAAATAATTATTTCTGTATATGTGCAGATGTTTATTTTTTACGTGGAAATACCTCAGCATTTACCCACTTAAAACTGATTTATTTATCCAACACTAATGTAATAGATAAATTCTAATCATTACTTTTAATGCTGATGAAAAACTCTTACACCATTATAGAGTCAACGAATCTAATAGTGGATACTGTAGTCAACAGCAGCAACATAAAACAATGAGTCTATTCTTTGTCACTTTTATTAAATAAATGGGTATCATTCAATCAGATATACCAATTATTTATAATTAATAAATTATATTTATGATTTGCTTGCATTATTTTCTCAATTATAATTAATTGTGTAGAGTCATGAGATAGTCACATTTTATTCATTGAATAATTCAGCCATTTGTTGTATCGCTTCATAATCTAATAGATGGCTAGATAAAAACATACATTTAACTAATCACATGCACAATGAATTGTGAAAACATAAAAACATTTTCTTCAGAAGTTATTTTATATAAAAGTATTGACCCATAATATCTAAAATATTTAAGCAAATTCATAATAGAGAGTACATCCACATGTATATCATGGAAGCAGTAAGCATGCTATTAATGGCTGAAAAAGTCTGCATAGTGTCAAGATACTTGCACGCTATCAGAGATGAGAAGTCATTTTTCATTTTGTAACCTCTGTCAACATGATAACACATATAGAATTTCATAATTATACAGGCAAGGTATGATTGAGTGTTAGAAAATGTGATAGTAACATTTTGATTAATTAATATTCATCATGGCTAGTAAATTCCAAGCAGTATCTTCAAAACTATTAACCTTACATTATTCAGTCCCTCTTATTGATTCATGTTGTTTGAATACATATACATGTATGCTCATCCAGTACATCCACAGTCTTATCAATTGTATTATGTGAGTGTATCTTGGATAACTCTGTAAATAAAGAGTATTAAAACACTTAGCATTTTCATTATTATTTATATTATGTGAAGTTGTATGATCTTACATAACTTTATATCCTATAGAATACATATATTGTGCATCATTTCTTATAATGATAATTAAATGTTTGTTATTGTGAAGTAAATGTCTGATAAAAGCAATGTCATCTGCTTTACTCAATTTCTTAATAAAATTAATATTTCAATGTAATAAAATTTGTAGTAAAATGGAAGCTAACAAAACACGTTAAGTAATTCCGACCTGATTGTAATCCAATATTATAAACAATGTTTACTGCTACACTTTGCTTTGAGTATAATAAATAAAAACATCTTTTGAAAGCACATATACTATATTCTATCATTAAATAAATCAAGTGATGATTTACTACATACAATGAAAATTAATTTTATGTAAAATAATTACTATAATTATTGAGAGAATCACACAATTAATTAGGTTAATTTTTTGAGTCAGACTACAAAAATTGCTTTCAAAGACTTTAGAAGTTATTGTTTATGCATATTAAAACCTTGAGCCTTACAATGAGTTCAATAAGTAATCCAACTAATAATATATTATATACACTCACAATGGACAATACAACTACACGTGTAATATCACTGAATGTAGCAGCAGTCTTCACAGTTCTTGCAACAGAGGCATCTGAGAGAGCAGTTGGAGCACTGACAATAGAATTATCTGCTGTTGATAACATTGACGCTGACGTCTGAGAGGCAATCATTGTCAAAGGGCCAGCTAAAATTATTTTAGCTGCAAAATATATAATTATTAAATATATTGTAGTATCATGCACTATAGTACAGTAGAAAGACCACATTTTTGCTTTATATTTGTAGTATGCCATAATTAAAATGTATGATGTGTCGTCTTAAAAACATATTCCAGCCACATAGTATTTGATGAATTTCATTTCCACTGTATTTGGCAAACTATTGTGTGATATAAAAAATAAGATAAATAAGTCAAGTTATTGATACTAAAATAATAATTTTTAATATTGATAATTAAACCTATTTTACATACCAGATAGAAACGATAATTCATCAGAAGCCATCATAACAGATACAAGGTACTCTCCAGAGCCATGAGGCAGTGATGAGCACAATGAACATGTATCTCCATCACATTTCTCTGATGATACATTATGTATTTGATTATATGTTTCACTTGTCATTGATGTAATGTTGACTATTTAGTAGTAAATCCTATACACACAGCTAGTGGTTTCTGAAGTTCTCATCTAATGCACAATAAACCAATTGTTATATCCTTTAACTTACATGCAATAGTTATTACCTGATGTGTCCAGGTTATGGTGATGTTGTTGTTTCATCCTACATTAATCCTTATAGTACGATTGCTCGAGTCTGATTAGAATGCAAAATATGAATATGTATAGATATAATATATTTAAAATAAAAGGATGAATTACTGATATAGTACTGTGAGAATTTAATTTTAAATAGACATTGCATATACCTTGTGGATTAATGAATAATCTATCAACAATAATTCTTTGATTACTAAAGTTAAATTTTCTAATTTTAATTTCATATTGTTTCACTGTTAAGTTCATTACACTTGATTGTTTTCTGATATATTGAACAGTTTACGGACTTAGAAGACAAGTATAAATTATTTATTTACTCATTGATGTGTACTCCGTTATTACTATAATATTATTTTAAAAGAATGACAGTACACTTTCAGAGAATAGTATAATTATTATCTATAATCTACCTCCATGGTTTCTTGATAGACATAATGAAGTATTTAGTAAACTTTGTCCGCACCAAATTTGAGAGATATTTCTTGTTAAGAGATTTTCTGTACTAATACAAGCTATTGTAGTGTAATTATACAGTGTTGGATTATGTTGTAACACACTGGTGAGTATTATTACAAGTCCATAATGTAAAGAATCAGTGGTAGTTAAATTGAATGGTGAATGGATATTCCCTACATCTGTATATCCAACTATTGGAGTTGTGTTAGAGTTGATCCACCACACTACTCCTGGTAATCTGTTGGCATGACAAATGAACACAACATCTCCAGGACATTCAGAGTTCTGTGTATTAGGACCAGACGTCAGTGACACTCTTTCACTTCCATTAACTGCCACTAAATGTGTCAATATAATTACAGTTCACTTATAGTATCACTTAGTTCAATACACTAACTTACCTACTAATAGTAGTTCTGCAAAGAGAATATAGGGCACAAACATTATCAACTTTGTTGTATAGCATTTGAGTGCAATATCAGTGATAGTTAAAACAAGTTGAAAAAAGAGTAAACAGGATTTTTTTTCTAAAATACAATGGAGACTTTGATGTTGTTCATGTTTAGCTACTTCAGTGTAAAACAACATGTTTATGGTGCAATCTGTACCAGGTTCAGTTGTATTTAAAATGGGAATTATTTAATTTTTTGGACATGAATAATTATAATTACCTTAAAATTAGTATAGAATACTTGACTAAAAAAGAGAAATGAAAGCTCTGCTATATATATAGCTAGTGATGTAATCACTGTGCATATAATTAGTCATGAACTTAATGATGTATACTATTGTAAAGTTCAATAATAAAATGGTACCAACAATGATGTTACACAATGTTCATTTGCTATATGAAGGATTTATATATGTACATATTGTAAGGTCATGGAATAATTCTTTTCACTTTTTGATTCATTCTACCACAAGTCATAGGTTGAATTTTGATATTATGAAGAAGTTATTATCTGATTCTAGCCAACCAAAAGAGCTCTCAATACAGACTAGTTATAAATATCTGTTCAGAACAGTAATAGTATTGTGTGCAGGTCATATTAAAACTTAACAAAGAAACTTCTGGTACTGGGGTAGTTTTAAAAATTGCTTACTGTTGGTAGTGGCTCACAGACTATATATATATATATATATATATAAATATATAATATATATATATATTATATATATATATAAATATATAATATATATAAGTTAAACTTGGGCTATTCTGTTTCTGGAGGTTAAACAGATACAACCCATGTTTCTAGATCACATCTTGTAAATGTTTTGGAAAGCCATTAACTTTGATTTGTTGAATCTTATTTTACAGAATATTTTAGAACTGACAAGATATTAGCAAATAAGTCACTGATTGTAGTATCTTTACAAAGTCGGTATGCACCTTGTGCTAGCTACTGCTGAGTGGCTGAAATTTCCAAGCTTGTTTTTGATCACAATAATTTTAAATATTAGCAAATGTTGTGATATGTGTTGATAAAAAAAGTACCATAATCTTAATGTGAGAGATTGTGGTAATTATTGTGAAGGATAAAGTCAATTCTGATTGTACAATTTATGAAGACCAGTCATGGATAAGATATTTGAGTAGAACTAAGGAATGATATGAATCTTTGAAAAAAACAAGGAAGAGAATTTTTGTTGGTCAGTATAACAGTACTCCTAACAGTATAAATACAGAACTGGAGTGTTTGCTTGCCGGCTGGTTGTTGTAGCTCAGTGGCAGAGCGATTGTGCACTATACAAGCGGTCCTGGGTTCAATTCCCGGTGGCAACCAAATATTTTTTAATTCTGTATTGTTTAAAGAAGCCTGTGAAAGAGAGAAAATTCATCATATAAGTATTATAATAACGAAAATAACTGTTCCAATAATTCTAGCGAAATTTAAGAAAAAATACTCGGTCCACTGATGAGCATTTGAATAAGATTTTTTGGTATTGCAGCGTTGATTACTGTAACATTATGAAGTTTTATTATTATTGTATTTGTGTTTCATTTTTAGAGTAGTTGTGAACATAATATATTATTACAATCCATTCTGAAAGCAATATAATTTTGACAATTGATATGTGTTTTAATGAGCAATATTTCTTATTAAAATAGAATTCTATGTGTATGCTATGAAAATAATGCTTCAAACCAGTTGAATGAACATAAGTACAGTATATGTATCAACACACAGCTAATAGTAGGAGGTGAGTTATGTGAACTGCCACAAATATTAGCTAGTTATTTATATTATGCCATGACAATATAAATCAATTTATTTTTTCATCGTTTGACCATAAGCCACATTAGGTGTAATCTCAACTTCACTAGCAGGATTGTCTTGTAACTTTATATCTTCATATATATAGGCACTGATGGAGTCTGTTTATATTTAAGTTGTTTTTTCTGTACTAATTTAAACATGATTGAACACAATAATCCACAGGTTAATCCTGATATAATACCAGCTATGAATGATCCAATAGAGATACCTACTGTAATATTACTATTTTCAGATGAGATGAATCCTACATAAAAATATTACAAACAAAATATTTACAAATTTGATGTAATAAATAATGATGTATATATATATATTGTATAATTATTATTACTTATTACATGAGTCAGAGTGTGGGGAGATATTTCAAGAGCAGGCTAATTTATTTTCACTAGCTGGAGGCAAGTGAAAATAAAGCCTGAGAGTGAAATATCTTGCCAACACTCTGACAAGTGTAATAAGTGGTTTATTATAAGCTATATATCTTCACTACTATAGTTGGTACTAGAGGTAGGGTAACTCACAGTGTAAAGTTGGTTGCTCTAACCCTGGTGTGCAGGGTACATCTGAGGAAAGTAGCTGTAAAAACCTAAGGTAGCTGTAAAAAAAACTGAGAAAGTTGGAAAGTTTGGCCAAGGTTACTATAACTACAAGGGTTATGAGCTTGCACAGTACAGAGTTAAAAAAGGCAGTACCTAAAAATATTGTGAAGATATCTAGGGTGGAATAAATAAATATATATATTTATGTATTTATTTATTCCATCCTAGATATCTTCATAATGATATCTTTTGATACATAACATGCAAAAGAACTAGTGATATTTCAGAGTTTTTTTTTTTTTTTCATGCTGCATTGAGCAAGACCATTATCCTTGTGGTTACAGCAACTGGCCAATCTTGCCACTTTTCCTGGTTTTTAAAACCACCTTTCTCTGGTGTAGCCTACTCAGCCTGGTTAGAAAAGCTGCTAAAATATCAGCTGTTGGTGTATGGAGCCCCTTAAGCTGTGAGTTACCAGTCCTGTAGCCAACTACAGTAGTGAAGATCTAATGTGGAATAATACTACTTATTACACTCATCTTGGACAAACAGTTTTGTAGAGAGGAAATACTGAAATTGTTATAGCGTAAACATGTTAGCTAATAAAACAATCACTTGTCTTTTCCCTTGACAAATTTAGGCAGTGTTTACAGTGTGAGGTTGTACAATCATAACTTTATATCCTATTGTGCAAAGATTTTTAAAAAGCTGGCCTACTATTAGCGAGTGATAGCACGGGAAACCTATGCTATTAGGGGTCAATAGTACTCGTAAAGCAATTGAAATAACACTCGGCTTCGCCTCATGCTATTTCAATCGCGTTACTCGTGCTATTAATCCCGAATAGCACGGTTACCTGTGCTATTACTCATATGAATCCTTTTGCGGGTGCAGTTAAAACTTAAAAACTTAACTGAGTTCCCTTTCTATTCAAGTTAGTGGCGATGGTAAGTTAATACGCTATTTTTCATAGTTATAAGCACTACGCAACAGTATTTGCTTGAAAATTGATTGTCCACTAGACTAACCATGAAGGCAAGTCTTGTGGAAGTATGTCATGTTGTGTGGTATTGCATGTTACAAAGAAAACATTTAAACAATGTGACTTGTTCTTGTTTTGTTTTTTCAATTCAAATAGTTGCAGTGAGTGGTTACTATGGCATTAAAACTCCTATACCATATATGTATACGTTATTTAAAAACTCAACTTTTTTTTTCAGTAGCTTGAGATTAGAAGTTAAAATCAATTGTTTAACAATAGTGTAGCTTTAGGCTCGCTCGCCATTGGTGCTGAAGCACATCACTAGTTCAGATAGCTATACAAGTGGAGTGTACATTATTCATTTGTGGTGCAGTTCATTTTTTAGGTCTACCCATGTGTTGTCATTCTCAATACAAGAAAAACCATATTGATAAACAAAATTGTTGTTATTATGGAGTTAATGTCAGATAAAATGAATGTCATCTGCTTTGCTCAATTTCTTAATAAAATTATTTCTTTCAATGTAATAATATGTAAGTAAAGTAATTACTACAATTTGAGCTCATCACACAGTTAATTACGTTAATTTCTTGAGTCTGATCACAAAAATTGCTTTCAAAGAATTTACAAGAATTATTGTTTAAGCACAATAAAACCTTGAGACTTACAGTGAGTTCAATAAGTAATCCAACTAATTATATATTAAACACACTAAACCACACACAATACAAATACATGTATAATATCACCGAATGAAGAAGCAGCAGTGTTCACAGTACTTGCAATAGAAACATCTGCGGTGGTAATCACTTTCAAAGGGCGAGATAAGTTTATCTTAACTGCAAAATACATAACTGTTAAATTTATTATAGTATCATGCACTACAATACATAAAGACCACATTTTTGTTGCTCATTTACTAGCAACACTTAAAAATATGACCTAAAAATATTTGTATTTCAGCCTCAGTATTTAATGAATTCTTTTCCATTGTATTGGGACAATTATTGTGATTTTAAAAATATAAGATGATTACATAATTACACTTCATGTTTTGTATTTTTTCTGCAAGATAGTAAAATAATAATTTAAATTTTAATAATTAAACTTCTCAAATATTTACATACCAGGTAAAAACAACAATATATCAGGAGACATCATAACAGATACAAGGTACTCTCCAGAGCCCTGAGGCAGTGATGTGCACAATGAACATGTCTCACCATCACATGCTTCCGATGATACATTATGTATTTGATTATATGTTTCACTTGTCATTGATGTAATGTTGACTATGTAGTAGTCAATCCTATACATACATCGAGTGGTTTCTGAAGTTCTCATCTAATGCACAATAAACCAATTGTTATATCCTTTAACTTACATTTAATAGTTATTACCTGATGTGTCCAGGTTATGGTGATGTTGTTGTTTGATCCTACATTAATCCTTATAGTATGATTGCTCAAGTCTGATTAGAATGCAAAAATTGAATATGTACAGGTGTAATACATATGGGTATGTGCAAATAAAAATAAAAAGATTAATTAATTGTAAAATAGTAATGTGAGAATTTAATAGACACTGCATATACCTTGTGGATTAATGAATAATCTATCAACAATAATACTATGATTACTGTAGTTAAATTTTCTAATTTTAACTTCATATTCTGTTTCTTTGTTAAGTTCATTACATTTGATTGTTTGCTGATATATCGAACAGTTTACAGATGGAGAAATGTCGATGACATAATCTTTAATATCATATTCTTTGGACTTGTTTTTGAATCTCTATGATTATATCAAATGTGACTTGTTTATTTATACTTCGTCTTTTGAAACATTGCAATTCTGACATATCTGAAAGAAATACAAATATTTCTATGATTTCCATAATTATTACAATGAGAAGCAAATAGGTACATTAATATACATTGTATATAAAAATAAATTGTTTATGAAGATGCATTCTCTCTTTTGCATGGTTTGTTTAAAATACAGAATTCTACAATATATACAATACCAGGAATCAAACCTAGGACCATTTGCTGAACACATTGTAATTCTTCAACAGGGCTATATTAACCAAATTGGTGTGAAAGAAAGAGAATATATCAAATAAATAAAAAAAATAAAAAAAGAAGGGCTGAGAAAGAAAGTTTATAACAATTTCTATATTCTGCACTGTTTTACTACTGCTGTAATATTCATGACATAATAAAATACAGAATTATACAACATTTGGCTGTCACCAGCAAACCAGGAATCAAACCTAGGTCCACTTGCTTAACACATTGGAATTCTTCAACTGAACTATGTCAACCAATTGGTATGAAAGAAAGAGAATATATCTAATAAGTAAACAAAAGAAAAAGAATAAAGAAAGAAGTGTAAAAGAAAATTCTATTTTCTGCACTGTTTTACTAATGTTGTATAAAATAGTCATGACATAATGACTTAATCAGTAGTTTTAGATTACATCACCAATACATTAAATATTTATTCATGTTTAGTCATTAAAATTTAGCCAGCAAGTACATGTATAAATTATTTATTTACGCATCGATTGCTAATCTATCATATTATGTTAAAACAGTTAATTCACACTTTAATATAATAGATATAATTACCTTCATAGTTTGTCGATAGAAATAATGAACTATTTAGTAAATTATTACCACACCAAATTCGAGAGATATTTCTTGTTAAGAGATTTTCTGTACTAATGCAAGCTATGGTAGTGTAATTATTCTGTGTTTGATCATGTCGTAACACACTGGTGAGCATTATTAGAAGTCCATTATGTAAGGAATCAGTGGTAGTTAAATTAGCTGGTAAGTGGATATTGTTTACATCAATTGCTTCAGTGTATCTAGCTATAGGGGTTGTGTTAGAGTTGATCCACCAGAATACTCCAGATATTCTGTTGGCATGACAAGTGAACACAATATCTCCAGGACATTCAGAATTGAGTAAATTAGGACCAGACGTCAGTGACACTCTATCACTTCCATTAACTATATCAATGTAAGTTCAATTAATATATGACATCACTTAATTCAATATATTAGCTTACCTGCTAATAGTAGCTCTACAAAGAGAATATAGGGCACAAACATTATCAACTATGTTGTATAGCATTTGAATGCAATATCAGTGATAGTTAAAAACTAGTTGAAAAAAGAGTAAACAGGATGGATGCTATATATAGATGCGGATGGTAGCTACCTCGAATATATTTATAGTCTAGCAATAAGATGGACTTTGACTCTGTATAATATACTGAAAATCCTGTTTAGAGATGTTAATGTTTTTATCACTAACCAAGGTTTCATTCTATCTAAGTGTATCATGCTTTCAATTTGGAATTGCTACTTAGAGGTGATTTAAAAATTTAGATTTTGAAATAAGTTAGCAGAACAGAAGTAAAAGGCATGACTAATTATAGACATTGATGGTTTCCAAAAATATAATTGTCAATTTTTATTGCCATTGTAAAATTGTTGCTAATTTAAGCCGTAACATTGGCAATTGTTTTGGGGAGTGTGAATTTCACTTGGGGTGGGGAATAACAGGTTTTCCCTACCTTCTCTTTGAAACCATGTTAGGTAATAGTGTAAATTACAAAATAACTTCAATTAGGTCACTAATAAAGTATAAAAGTATAAATATCATTATTATTATTGCATATGTAGTTGGGATATGAAGTGAATACTGGCTGTTTTTTTAAAGATTGCTTTTACTTAGGTTTTTATTAATTACTAATTCGATACTGAAATTGATCTAGTGAATCAGATTTACTAATTTTTAACTAGAGTTTAGCGAACAAATTTGAAGAAAATAGCAGTGTAATTTATAGGTGAAATTTATGTATTTATAAACACCTCTGCAGTGACTATAATTATATTGGTTTATTTAGTAAATGTGATGACAGAATTTGCTTAAAACTGAAACACTAAACTAATCTTTTCTAAAATACAATGGAGACTTTGATTTTGTTCATGTTTAGCTACTTAAGTGTAAAACAACATGTTTATGGTGCAATCTGTACCAGGTGGTTGTATTTAAAATGGGAATTCTTTTATTTTTTGGACATGAAATTATAATTACCTTAAAATTTGTATAGAATATATTGACTAAAACCAGTGAAATGAAAGCTCTGCTATATATAGCTAGTGATGAAATCACTGTGCATATAATTAGTCATGAACTTAAGAACTTAATGGTGTATACTATTGTAGAGTTCAATAATAAAATTGTACCAACAATGATGTTACACAATGTTCATTAGCTATCTGAAGGATTTATATATTTACACATTGTATACATGTACATACATGAAAATCATGGAATATTGATTCATTCTACCACAAGTCATAGGTTGAATTTTGATAATAATTATGAAAAAGTTATTATCTGATAGTGAAATTTATATATATAATATATTTTATATATAATATAATATAGTACTTATTACATGAGTCAGAGTATGATATGGCGAAATATTTCATGACCAGGTTAATTTATTTTCAGGAGCCAGAGGCGAGTGAAAATAAAGCCTGCAGGGAGTGAAATATCTTACCATATCACTCTGAGCCACTGCTGTAGTTAGTAGTTCATACTAGAGGACAGGTAACTCACCTCTTCGGCTATTTGTCCATAATGAGTATTTAGTTGAAGAGCAAGATGGACAATACCATTCTTCTTGTTTTTGAAATGCTTTCTCTGCAACATATTATTTTGAATGAATATTATATGAACTGCCACAGCTAAATTTGTAATAGAGTTATCGTGCCGTGAAAATATAAATCAATTTATTTTTTCGTCGTTTGACCATAAGCCACATTAGGTGTTATCTCAACTTCACTAGCAGGATTGTCTTGTAACTTTATTGGCGAGCGAGCGTAGCGAGCGAGACACTTACAGGGGTAACACAATCGAAAATCGGGGATGTTTGTTTATTGGCGAGCGAGCGAAGCGAGCGAGACAGTATTAGGGGTGGATAATGCAAAATCGG
>WLWI01004140.1_pt1 | contig 12334 bp, 5 predicted proteins | sample 6701501 | NCBI WGS metagenome assembly WLWI01 (sample SAMN12718690, study PRJNA515312) | sponge metagenome | isolation source: marine sponge | host: Mycale hentscheli | place: New Zealand: South Island, Marlborough, Capsize Point | collected 2014-11-01
TGGACAGCACCAAGTACCAGTGGCGGCCTTCTAATGAGCGGCTACTTAATTGAATATAAGAATGATAACGATTGGTCATCATGGCTACCTAATGGGGGTGATATTTCTACTACCGCCACGTCGGCAACCGTCACAGGACTTAAGCGAGACGCAAATAACCCATATGTATTCCGAGTGACTGCTAAGAATTCCGGTTATAGTAGCCTGCCATCAGCATCATCAAATCAAGTGGTTCCGTTTGCAGCACCGGATGCAATCACTCTGAATGCAACGCCAAGTGATCAAGCAATGCAGCTTTCTTGGGAGTTTCCGGACGACCACGACAATGGCGGGCTTAGTGTGACCGGGTATCAAGTCGAAGGCAGGGTCACTGATTCGGATACCTGGCTCTTGATCTCAAATGTCGGTGCAACGAGTCGACAGTTAACTGTTTCATTTTTGAACGCAACGCGTCTTCAAAATAACGAAAGTTATGATTTCCGAGTTGCAGCTGTAAACGGGGTCACACCTCTCAATTATCAAACTGTCACACAAAGTCCGATGGGAACTGCTGCTGCACCGACTAATCTTCAAGCGAGCTCTGGTTCTTCTTCAGTGACTCTCTCTTGGGAGGCACCTACAGATAATGGCGGTGGTGTTATCACGGACTATGAAATTGAGTATCGTGTACAGAATGAAGGCAATCCAGGAGCGTGGATCAGTGCATCTGACGTTTCATTATCTTCAACATCGTCACGGGTTTCAGGACTGACTCTAGGCACAAGGTATGAGTTCCAGGTCGCTGCCGTGAATGCAGCAGGGACAGGAGCATTTAGCTCTATCGAAAGTGTCGTCGTCGGGCCGACTCCTGCGGCACCACCTGCAGTGTTTGCTTGGAAACAGAGTGGGCAGGTTCACCTGTTATGGGATTCGGTAACCATGCCTGCGGGTGTCTCGTTTGAGTATTATCAGGTTGAGTATCGTCGAGTAGGCACTGATTCATGGACAACCCTTGGAACCGATGAGGATATTCGAGCAACATTCCCAGGACTGCCTTCAGGAACGTATCAGTTCAGGGTTGCTGCGGTAGCAAATACCGGGATCGGTACTTACCGGATTTCTAATCAAACAGTAAGTTTTTAAGAGCATGCAGGAATCGATGGACCAAGTACTTGTTACCAACGGCCTTCGAGGCCGAGTGTCAGACCCTGTACGACTGTTCCACCATCTTGAAGCACCAGTGGGTCACCCGTTGTGGAAACGGGTAGTGAAAGTTGGCGGGTGGGTTGGGCAATGCCCTCAAGCCAGAAGACAAGGTACACGAAGCGGAAATCAAGACATGATGTCAGTGGGAGGACACCGGTAAACCCGAGTTCACCAACAAACGCAGCCGGTGAAGGCGAGTCATATGCCGATACCTCAGGAACTGAAGCGCCTCCAGCGGTACCAGTAAAACTTTGTCTGGATAGTGCTTCATTCCAGTAGGCTCCACCCTTTAGGAGGGATTCAACCCGGAGCCATGAACTCGAGTAGACCAAGGCATCAAAACCAATTTGGCCACCATAGAGATTGTTGACTGTTCGTGAATTCCAATCTCGTGTGAGTGTCGGGCCGCCAGGACCTAACGGAATTGTGCCATTAAGTGAAAATGATTCTGCCCATTCGAGCCAACGGATGCCGCAGATAAACTGCACATTACCAGCACCCATCGGTGTTTGACTATTCACTTCGATTGTTTGGATGTGACTTGTGAGATTCACGTTAGCATCTTGAAAAGCACCGTTTGAACCAAGAATATCAGCCGCTTGGAATGCAGTAGGACCTGGCCCCGTGAGCAGTTTTTCACTCTGAAAACTCCATGCACCGAGGTATCCAAATTCAATTGCATTTCCACAGGCATCTGTTCGAAAAAGTTGGACGCGCGGTCCAGCTGCCATGCCACTTTCTAATTGGTCAGCATTGAGAGCTGGAGTTGTCCCACCACCCGCGACCACGTTATTGATTAGCTCCCTGCCGTACGGTGCACTTCGCCACAGCATGACGGCATCTGCACGGCCTGTCCAACAGCCGGGTCCGCAACAACGGCAGCCATTTTTGCAGGCATGAAGAAGGTTCATGTAGCCGCATGCATTCTTGCAAGCATTGCCCCATGTATTGAGACCGTGGGTCCAGTCCCAGGCACTGCTTTCATCACAGAGTGGCTGTGCGTAGCCGTCATAAGGATCACCAGAGACAACCCACTCAGATTCGAGATCATCAACGTATCTCGCTTCTGCATCATCGATGACAGAAACCGATGCACCTTCAGAGGACCAGCTGCTGTTGTCATCTGCATCTTCAGCAATCGGTTGCAGGATCGACTGGGTACTTTCTTCACCAACAAGTCCATCAAATGAAAGAGTCCCAGATGCCAGTTGTGATGGGTCGGGTGCAGTTCGTGGTGTACGTTGCCTTGGTACAGGAGCGGGAGTTTGTCTGTCTTCAACAATGTATTCAGCAGCACCTGCCATAGGCATGCTGGACCTGAGTCCTACAAGCACAACCACTATGGCAAGGAACAGTCTCGTGAGAGTTGTTGCTCTGAAGACACTGTTTTTCCCGTAATGCCTGATCAATTGACGGCTCATGATGGCAACGATTCCGCTCTGTGATGAAAAAATCCGAAACATCACGTCAATCATCGTCATCCGGTCGGAACGATCGTGACAAACATTTGTAGTAGAGAATCTGGAAAAAGATCAGGAGCCACGGGTTTCTGGAAAACTGGAAAAGCTAGACGCCTTTGAGAAGCACTCGACAACACACTGGTAGATGTACTCGATGAATTTTTGTTTATTCTCGATTCGCAATGCTTGAATTCAATTCATCTTTCATCTGCACGAATCGACTTTGACCGATGTGCTACACACGCAGATGGCAAAGTGGAATCATCTGCTTTGCCTTTCTCTCGCAGAGTAACTCAACACCCCAAGTTGTGATTATGCGAAGAGATTATTTTCAGAGGAGTACTGTTCCTTCGAGAAGGATGCCTTTTACAGACATCTCTGCGGCCGCATATTTTTGTGCAAATGATTCCTTGCCCGATTGTCGTCTACACGAAACTCTGGAGTGCCTCTCCTGTGTAGCTTCGTAGCAATTTCTGTTGTTTCTGTTTGGCCCAACGCTCGGCATGAATGAAGATGTCCTCTGGTGGACCTTCGGCCACAATCTGTCCACCACCATCCCCAGCTTCTGGGCCCATATCAATCACCCAGTCTGCTGCGGCAATGACTTCAAGATTGTGTTCAACAACCAGCACCGTGTTGCCTGCCTCAACAAGTCGCTCAAGAACATGGAGCAATTTCTCAATGTCAGAAAAATGGAGGCCGGTTGTAGGCTCGTCAAGGATATAAAGCGTGCTTCCCGTGCCAGGTTTTGCCAGTTCTCGTGAAAGTTTCACACGTTGGGCTTCACCGCCGGAAAGTTGCGGTGCCGGCTGGCCAAGCGTCAGGTACCCAAGGCCAACGTCAACAAGTGTTCCAAGAATGCGGGCAATCTGCGGAGCAGACTCAAATAGATGGGCAGCCTCAGCAATGCTCATCTCAAGCACATCTGCAATTGATTTCCCATGCCACTTTGCGTGCAGTGTTTCAGCTGAATATCGTCTGCCCTTGCAGGTCTCACACTCAACCCATACGTCAGGCAGAAAATGCATCTCGACCCGTCGTCGCCCAAGTCCATCGCAGGCTTCACAGCGGCCACCCGGCACATTAAAGCTAAACGTACGGGGCGTGAATCCTCGGGTGCGAGACTCAGGAAGCTTTGAAAACAGCTGTCGGATAGGATCAAAGACGCCTGTATACGTTGCGGGTGTAGAACCGGGAGTCGATCCAATCGCATCCTGATCAACAAGAATCACCTTGCTGAGCTTATTCATACCTTTGATTGAATCGTGGGCACCGGGTTGCTCCCGAGAAGCATGCAATCGTCGAGCAACTGCTCGCCAGAGCACGTCAAGCACAAGTGACGTTTTGCCAGATCCACTCGGGCCAGTCACGGCTGTCAAAACACCCAAAGGAAATTTCACATCAAGATTTTTGAGTGTGCGATGTCGAATACCCTTGAGCTCGAGCCATTCCTCCGGTTCACGGCGCCCATGCTCATTTTTCTGCTCGAGCACTGCGTCGCAGGCACGTCGTGTTGATAAGTACGGTCCAGTAATACTGGTTTTTATTTTTTCAAGTTTTTTGGGCGATGCCTGGGCCACAATCATGCCACCTTCACGACCACTTCCCGGTCCAAAGTCGAGACAGGTATCTGCCGCATTCACTACGTCTCGATCATGTTCAACCACGACAATCGTGTTTCCAAGATCACGAAGTCGAACGAGTGCCTGAATAAGTCGGTGCGTATCACGTGGATGAAGGCCAATGGTTGGTTCATCAAGCACATAGAGCACGCCCGTCAGGCCGCTACCAACCTGGGCCGCTAGTCGAATCCGCTGCATCTCACCACCAGAAAGACTACCTGCAGGCCGTGCCATATCAAGATATTCAAGACCGATTTCATCAAGGAATTGGGCTCGGTTTGTAAGTTCACGAAGAAGATCTCCGGCAATCGAGCGTTCATCATCTTGAAGGGTGATGGCACCGAGCTCGTGTGCGAGTCTGCCCAGCGGCATCCGGCACCAGACATCAAGGGTGCGTCTCCACAGTGTGACTGCACTGGCCTCGGGTGTAAGGCGACTGCCGCCACACTCGCTGCAGGGCACCTCACCCATCACGGCATCAACCTTGCGTCGAACCGCGGCAACCATTCGTGAGGCATCTTCACAGGCTTCTTCGAGACCTTTGAACTGAAATGAAAACCATGGGCCTCGCCCGGGTGTGCCCCGTGGCCGTTTGACATCAATCCATTTTTCTCCTGTGCCCTCAAAAAGAACCCGCTGCTGAAGTCCAGAAAGTTCATTGAGCGGTACATCCCCCGGTAATCCGGTTGTCTGGCAAAGAGCCTTCAACATTGCCTTGCTCAGCGGTTGAGAAAGATCAGGCCATAAGTCGAGTGCCCCTTCAAGAAGGGATACCGACGCATCACGAATCAATGACTGATGTTCAACACCTGTTCGCGTACCAATGCCATCACAGACCTCGCACCAACCGAGTGGACTGTTAAATGAAACCTCTCTCGGCTCAAGCGGCCGAAAACCTTGGCCACACTCTGGGCATGCAAGAAAACGACTGTGAATATCAATCGGCCAATCTGGCTCTTCTAGAGGATTGCCATGGCCGTCGTCAACGGCACGTGCAACAAGCAGTGTTCCGTTCCCTGCTTCAAAGGCTGCCTCGACACTCTGGGCAATTCGACTTCGCTCTTCAGGATTCGCGGTGATTCGATCAATTACGAGTTCGAGCCTGTTTTTCTTTTTGCGGTCAAGAGGCGGATTTTCATCAAGCCGATATGTTGTGCCGTCAATTCGCAGTCGCACATAGCCTGCTGCTTTGAGGCCAGTAAGAAAACTCTCCGGAGTCTGCCCAACCTTGAGCTCAACCGGAGCAAGCAGAAGCATTCGTGTTCCTTCAGGAATATCAAGAATGCGATCGACTGATTCATCGACACTTTGGGCACCGACAGGCACGCCACAATCAGGGCAATGCATCACACCAAGCCGTGCAGCCAACACGCGGAAAAAGTCATACATCTCTGTCAGCGTACCGACTGTTGAACGTGGCGTGCTTCCGGTCGAACGCTGCTCAATAGCAACTGCCGGAGCCAACCCCTCAATTTTTTCAAAAATTGGTTTTGGTACCTGGCCAACAAACTGCCTGGCATACGGCGACAGACTCTCAACATACCGACGCTGACCCTCAGCGTATAACGTGTCAAATGCGAGCGATGTTTTTCCAGAACCACTCGGGCCACAGCAGACAGTCATTGCTCCCCTTGGCAGATCGGCATTCACATGCTTTAAGTTGTGCTGCGCCGCTCCGCGGACCATCATCGCCGCAGGCCCAGGGTCACGAGATTGTTTTTCGATCGCCGTCAGCGATTTCTTAAGAGCTCGTTCAACAGCTGCAGGAGTCACCACAGATGATCTTCGAACTGGCCGGCGCTTCCCGGTTTTATTTTTTGAAGTACGTTCGTGGGCTTGGGCCAAGACTGGCTTGAGTGCCTTGCCTGTTTCAGATGCACTCGTTCGAGCAATTTTTTCCGGTGTCCCTTCGACAACGATATATCCACCACCAGCACCACCCTCTGGACCAAGATCAATGACATGATCAGCCCGCTTCACCACATCAAGATTGTGTTCCACCACAAGAACCGTGTTGCCCGCTTCCACCAGCCGATCGAGCACATCCAGAAGCTGCCGAACATCATGCATGTGAAGGCCGGTCGTTGGCTCATCCAGAATGTAAAGCGTGTTGCCGGTCGAACGCTTTCCAAGTTCCCGAGAAAGTTTGACCCGCTGTGCCTCGCCACCAGAGAGAGTCGGTGATGGCTGGCCAAGATGCAGATAATCGAGCCCGACGTCACAGAGTGTTTGAAGTTTTCGGGCAATGTCTGGTGCGTCGGCAAAGAAGTCGAGTGCCTCGCCCACTTCCATTGCCAGAATGTCGGCAACGTTTTTGCCTTTCCAGCGAACCTCAAGCGTGTCCTGAGCAAAGCGAGTGCCGCCACAGACATCACACGTGACCCAGACATCAGCAAGAAAGTCCATGTCGAGACGCGTTGATCCGTGCCCTTCGCACGCACCGCAGCGACCACCTGCGACGTTGAACGAAAACCGCCCTGCCTTCCAACCACGACGCCGAGCATCTGGAAGCATCGTAAAGAGTTTGCGGATATCGTCCCATACTTTCACATAGGTCGATGGATTACTTCGTGGTGTCCTGCCAATCGGTGATTGGTCAATCACGATAACTTTGTCAAGTTGTTCTCCACCAACGAGCGCATCAAAGTCGCCAGGCACCGCAGCGTCACTACCAAGCATGCTGCGGAGGGCCGGTTCAAGAACATCACTGACCAGTGAACTCTTGCCACTTCCTGAAACACCGGTGACGCAGACAAACAGCCCAAGAGGGATCTCAACATCAATACCCTTCAGGTTGTTGTGACGAACCCCCTCAAGAGTAAGTGTTCGATCATCCGGCTTCCGTCGTATTTCTGGAAGAACAATTGCGTCACGTCCAGAAAGAAATGCGCCAGTGATGCTGCGGCTGTTCTTTTCAATGTCCTGCGGTGAGCCAGTTGCAACAACCTCACCACCACGTTTGCCGGGGCCTGGCCCAAAGTCAACAACCCAGTCAGCGGCGCGAATGGTCTCTTCGTCGTGCTCAACAACAACAACTGTATTTCCCTTGTCTCGAAGCGTTTCAAGGGCCCCAAGCAACTTCATGTTGTCTCGAGGATGCAGGCCAATAGATGGCTCATCAAGGACATAAAGGACACCAGAAAGCCCCGAACCAATCTGAGCTGCCAGCCGGATTCGCTGGCTCTCGCCTCCGGAAAGCGTCGGAGCCTTCCGATCAAGCGCGAGATAGCCAAGTCCGACCTGATCAAGAAACTGTAAGCGGCTCCGGATTTCTTTGAGGAGTTCTGTCGCGATGACCTGCTGTGTGTCATCAAGAATAAGATCTGAAATAAAGACCTGAGCCTCACTGATAGGGAGCGCACAGAATTTGTCTAACGAGAGTTCCCAGGTGGCCTCACGGCTTTTTGATTTTTTACGAGCAGATTTCTTTTTCTTCTGAATGTTAGGAGTTGCAGTTGGGCATGCCACCGCTGAAGTAATTCGAACGGCTCGTGATTGAGGAGATAGCCTCGCACCATCACACACATGGCAGTGCTTGACGCTCATGTACTTTTCAAGCATCCGCCGCATGATTCCGCTTTTGGCATTCCGCCAACGATTTGTCAGCATCGCGAGGACACCTTCAAATTTTGTTTTGGCTCCCCGTTCAGCACGGCCACGTCGCCACGAAACATGAATAGTCTCAAGACCTGTTCCATGGAGCCAGATTTTTTTCTGGGTGGGTGTCAGTTTCTGCCAGGGGGTGTCAAGCATGACACCGGATTCGTATTTTTTCTTTTTCTCAGCATGAGCAGCAACCGCATTAAAGAGCCGTCGGGTCCACCGAGGCATGTCCCGGAATCGCCCAAGAACTCCGAAGCAACCTTTCTTGACTGAAAGAGATGGATCAACAAGTAATTTCTTGGCATCGATTCCATAAATATCACCAAGTCCATCGCACGCCGAACAGGCTCCAAGCGGACTGTTAAAACTAAACAGTTGTGGCTCGGGTGTGTCATAGCTCACCCCGCAGGAGATACATGTGAACTGGCTTGATAACGTCAGGTCCTCAGGCTGGTCGTCTGCTTCGCCATCCTCACCGGTCACGATTACCTGACCACCGCTTGTCTTAATGGCCAGTTCAACAGATTCCGCGAGACGACTGCGGGTTTCTTCTGAAATCGTGAGCCGATCGACCACAACTTCAATCGTGTGCTTAAACTGTTTCTCAAGTGCAGGTGGATCTTCAACGCGATGGACGGTTCCATCAATACGTGCACGGGTAAATCCTTGACGAACCAAGTCAGTAAAAAGATCTCGATGGGTGCCTTTGGCTTGTCGAACGAGTGGTGCCAGAATCATCGATCGCTGTCCAGATCGGATGTTGATAATTCGTTCAACAATCTGGTCTCTTGGTTGAGCCTCAAGTACTTTGTCACATGCCGGGCAGTATGACGTGCCGACCCGTGCATAGAGCACACGGAGGAAGTCATGAATCTCGGTCATGGTGGCAACTGTCGATCGCGGATTGTGTCCGGCCGATTTCTGAGCAATTGAAATCGAAGGCGAAAGGCCTGTCACACTGTCGACATCAGGCCGTGGAAGTTGCCCCAGAAACTGTCTGGCAAATGTTGAAAGACTTTCAACGTAGCGTCGCTGTCCCTCTGCGTAGAGCGTGTCGAATGCAAGGCTCGACTTGCCGGATCCGCTGACTCCTGAAAGACAAACCAATCGGCCCCGCGGAAGGCCAACAGTGATATCCCGCAGATTGTGTTCTCTGGCACCACGAACGATGATTGGAGGGGCTTGCATACGTAGAGAAACAGTCTGCCAAAACATAAGGAATGAAAACTCTCAGTATTGTAGACCGCCATACCCTCCGCTAGACACCCACCCAGACGGTTCGTACGATCAAGTCCCGGAAGAGACGGGTAGAGAATCAATTTCTTCTTTCGGGGCGGTAGCTCAACTGGGAGAGCGCGGCGTTCGCAATGCCGAGGTTGGGAGTTCGAGCCTCCTCCGCTCCACTGTTTTCTGATGTAAAGTGGGGTTCAAAATGGCCTGAAAGCTCCCATCGGATTCATTAACGGAACATTCTGTACGTGTGAACGTTGAAAAAAGCCTGATACTGAGGCTCAGAGGGTGTCGCCATATAAGAAAACAATCAATTGGCGATAAGATACGAGTCACGTATCTTTTTTGGCGTTCTACCCATCCGATTGATCGCTCCTGTCATGGCAACAATCTCCGATCCATCCACGTTGTTGATGCTTCGCGTGCGCGATGGCGATGCTGAGGCATTTGAGCAACTTGTTGCACTATGGCAGCCACGACTTGTTACGCTCTTTCTGAATCACCCTGGTGACCACTCCACCGCAGAAGATCTTGCGCAAGAGGTCTTCATGCGAGTCTATCGCGCTCGTCATCGCTACGAACCGAAGGCGAAATTCACAACGTGGGTTCATACAATTGCAAATAATATTGCCAGTGATCTTCGTCAGCGGGCCTATCGTCGTAAAGAGTGGGGGGTGTCCTCAAACCCCTCTGCATCAGGAAACATATTCGGACTCGAACAGATGGCAGTTGCCGCAAGTGGGCTCTTGCCAACTCGCCAGCTCGATCGAGTCGAACTTCAGTCTGTTGTGCAGCAGGCTATTGCCAGTCTTAATGAGCGGCAGCGGATGGTCATTCTTCTGGCAAAGTTTGAACACTGTTCGTATGACGAAATAGCTGAGGCGATGAAACTGTCAGTGCCTGCGGTGAAATCATTGCTCTTTCGCGCTCGAGAGCAATTAAGGGAAGCACTCAAGCCGTATCTTCTTGCTGAAAAAGAGGAAGCCAAGTGAACGAAAAACACACTCCACGCGGAACTCAACACGATGCCCCTGTCACAACGCCAGCCGCTGACCTCGGGGAACTGTGGCAAACACTTGATGTGTTACCAGAGGCAGAAACTCCAGAAGATCTCCTCGCGACAACAATCGAAATGGTTGCAGTCAACGGCAAGCATCATCGTCCCGGTAGATCAAGTCGTTTTGCACAAATGCGAGGTGATCTTTGGCAATGGTTTGCACCTGCAATTGCCGTCGGCATCTCGATTGTACTCGGTTATTTTGTTGGCCAGTCAATACCGTTCGCACAACAACAGCCTGCTGATTGGCGGGCACGTCGACAAGAGGTTCTCAAAAATACAATTCAGGAAGCTATTGAAAATAATCCCTCAGGCGCAAGGAAGTTTCTTCAGGAACAAGTTCGTAACGCCCAGAATGCTCAGTGACGACCGCTTCCACCGAAAAATAATAAGAGTGGTTCACGGTCTGGTGAAATGAATCCATTGGTCCCTAGGAACTCTCGGCCTGTCCCGTTGGAAGGTCAAGAAAGGAACGAACCGCTTCGTAGAAAACAACCGGGGCCTCCAAGGGAACCAGGTGACCGGCCTCAGGGACAATCAGCAGGTGCCCTTCTGAAAGAATCTTCTCCATAGATTCCATGACATCTGGTGGAGTGATGGTGTCTTCGCTGCCACAGATAAGAAGTACCGGTTTCTTCAGATGTTGCATAGGTTCAGACATGTCGGGACGATCGGCGAGAGCTTGAAGTGCTGCTTGAATCGTCACAACAGATTGTTCACTAATAAGTTTGCGAAGGAATTCTTCATTTGCAGCTCGTTCCGGCTTTGAACGAGCTGCATCGGTTGTTCCTAAAAGATTCGGTACCATTGCATCTGCAAGAACGTGTTGGCCCACTCTGCCAACTGTTGCCGCGAGATCAGCTCTGTTTGCTCGAGCCTCTGGTGTATCTGCTGAAAACTTGGTGTCTATCAGGATCAGACGCGATACTTTTTCAGGATGCCGAACGGCAACATGTTGTGCGACATATCCACCCATTGAAACTCCTGCGATGGCAGCAGGTTCCCCAATATCAAGGGCATCAAGAAGTTTCGCCACATCGTCAGCGAGTTGAGCAATGCTCGCTATGGGTGGCTTCTCGGGATTACCGTTTGTGCTACTTCCAAAGCCCCGCTGATCAGGAATGATCAGGCGTGCATGATTGGCTAGCGACAAGACCCGGTGCCACATGGTGTGATCGAGAGGGAACGCATGAAGGAGAACGAGTGGAGGGCCTGATCCACATATCTGGACAGCAAGTGACGTGTCCCCGATTGAAACCATCGTTGTTTGCATGGAAAACTTTGCCTTGGAGTTGGATCAAATCGTTTCTTCAGCAAGAATAGAGTACGTCAGATTGTTGCAGACGTCGACGCGAAGGAATCAGTTGGCGGGCAATGACTTCGCATGGTTGGAATGAAGCAAATAAAGCGGGCAGGGTCGATGTTCAAATATCTCAAGCAGCCACGTATTCGAATGCAATACATGCTGAAAATAAATGTCGTGTTTCTTGTTTTTGTGACAGGTTGCTATTCGGATCGACTGCCGGAAGAAATTGATCATCTGGGAGTGCCTCGTGTCAGTGCACTTCAAGTAGATGCTATTGACCCGGTGACGTTGAGGCCTGCTGAAACGGTGAAGGTCCCTCTGCGGATTAACCGTAATAATAATGAGGGCCCGATTGACGTCAGCCTCTCGAAAATGCCATCCGGTGTTGATGCCATTTTTGAAAAACAGATTCCAGAAAATCAATCAGAACTCGAGATCGAACTCTCCGGAAGTCAATCGCTTGGTGATAAGCAGCGGAATGTGACTATCACGATAGCTTTGAGCATGGCTCAGAGTTCTGTCGAACAAACATTTGACATTGATCTACCAGTCGTATCACGGCCATCTTTTGGAGCTATGCCACCTGTCTTTTTGCAGCCCGGAGATACTGTGAACCTGCGGGTGCCTGTTGAGAGAAATGGATTTGCAGAATCATTCACGCTGGATCCGGTCGAATACACGCAAGGGGCACTGTGTCGTCTGCCAAGTGAGCCAATCGAGGACAATAATATTCGAGTTCTGGTAGCAGCATCAGAAGAGGCCTCAGAGGGAACACAAACACAAAAAATAAAAACGACTGTGTTTGGTCGAGAAGTTCCTGTGCCACTGACACCGGGTGTGACAAACCACCCATTCCGGCTGGCAGATATGG
>WLWI01004141.1_pt1 | contig 12333 bp, 9 predicted proteins | sample 6701501 | NCBI WGS metagenome assembly WLWI01 (sample SAMN12718690, study PRJNA515312) | sponge metagenome | isolation source: marine sponge | host: Mycale hentscheli | place: New Zealand: South Island, Marlborough, Capsize Point | collected 2014-11-01
AAGTCAATCACCGCCGTATCGTTTCCGTTCGTTAGGTAAAGGGTTTCATATGGCGAGACTTAGCGGACCAGATAGTCAGTATGATCATTTTACATAGGCATTCTCTTACAGCCTAATGGTAATTCACACGATTCACTTAATCAAACGGCGGATACTGTGTAGAGAGCAAAAAAGGTTCAATTATTATTATACAGCGTCTGGTTCGCCCGATACAGTATCGTCAAAGCTATAAAGTAACGTCACAGCTATAAAGTATCGTCAGAGCTATCAAGTATAGAGAAGGGTGAGAAGGTGGTCATAACTTAAATAAACTGATTTGTTGTCAAGATGGCGAGTAAGTCGAGAAAAATGGCTAGACTCAGTGCTAGAATATATGGAGAAGTAGTCCGACGAACGACTAAGCAGTAAGTACGTTCAGCTTAGAATACTCCTTGTCTTAGCTTATGCATACATACTGGACAGTGTACTTCAAAAATATATTCATGTGCTACACAGAGATTACAAAGTGTGCCAGTTGTTTGCAAAGCCACGGACCAAGCCTCTGTTGCCATCCTATTACCCTCCATTTCCTACTTATCAAGCTCTACTAAGAAATTTAAGGAAAATTGGTTTATTCCACGATGAGCATGAAGATTTTATAGAAGAAATGAAGGCTAAGAGGCTGTCTAGAGGGAAAGGACCTCCACGCAAAGGTTTGTGGGTGGTGATGGCCATGAGCTTATGAAACTTTGAGCATACTGAAGCCCACATCTGTAAATAGCTGTGTTGATGACACCTTACCAATTATTGTTTTATTGTGGCATGCAGAAAGCCCGCTATGATTTGTGGTCACACACACACATGCTCACATAAAAGAGGGTGGGAATCCTTCATTTTACCTACATGGTAATGTTGAGCTAAGCTGAGGGGTTTGACTGTGTGTGTCTGTTAAGGAAAGCAAGTGTTAGTCATTTAAAACTTACAGAGTGCATAATTTATTTCAGTGCTGTACTATTATTGTTGTAGTTGTTCTAGTTATTAATTGTTACTTAATAGAGCTTGGGAAAAAGTTTAAAGAAGGCCTACTGTGAAGGGATAAATTGGCAACTTAGTTCAAATACAGAATTTAAATAAGTTAGTTGTCTAAGCTCAGTGGTGTATGCACATGTTGTACGGGAGTGTATATATAGATTACGCACAGTTGTTGTTTGTTATCACGCCCACTCATGAAACTATCTCGTGTTCGATGTTTCATCACGCCCACTCATGAAGCTATCTCGTGTTCGATGTTTCATTTGTTCATAGAGTTTCTGTTTTAGTCTTTGCAAACTATTTTTAGAATTGAGGTACTCGCATGGAAGGGGGGTGGGGGGTATTGACATTCCTTTAAGCCTTTCCCACATTCTTTTGCGGGCCACAAGAGGGGTTGGTGGGTGTGGTTTGTTGTCTGAGGAGTTCCCATGTAAAGGCATGTTAAAACAAATGTGTAGTCTGCAGCTGGACATGCAAAAATGCAAATTTTAGTTTATCCACGAGAGAGGAATCTGCAATATTATTTGCTTCAATTCTTAGTAGCTAGCTAGTTCTGTGATGTTAAGGTGCAAGTTATTCTAAGGATGATTTGTAGTTAGGTTGTCTACACCTTACTGTCTTATCTTTATTGTTTGTGCTTAGGTGAAGGAAAGAGGTCAAAAAAGAAGAAGTGACAAAATGAATTTCATAATTTATTTAAGTATTTTTCATAATGTATTCATCTGTCATTGAAAACGTTGTTAGACGTTATTTATTGCAACTTCGTGCAATATGCGTAGTAGTGCGCAGTAAGAGGGAGCCCCGCCTCCTTTGCGTGGGGTGGCTGCGGGTCAATGATATTTAGGGGTTGCATGGATGGCGTAGCGGTAGATTGCAGACTCCTGGCTCACTTGGGGATTGAAGTAAGTGGCCTGTAGAGCTGGAAGAAGGTTGTTTACGGACGAAGTGGAATCTTGCAACAATCGCAGTAGTACGCGCGGACTACCCGGGCTCCGCTCGCTGCGGTGTTATTTTGTTTGGCGTCCATCTGCTCTGCGTATGCTTGCAGACTGAAAGCGGCTGCATTTTCGCTCGGTAAGCTAAGTGTAGTTTGTTTGTTTTTTGCTAATTAGTCATTGTTTATGTATTTGCTGTAGCCTAGTTCGTGAACCGCCTAGCCTGGAACAAAATGGAACCCCCTAACCAGTCCTACCTAGGTAACTCTATCCCCTAGCGTTTGTGGTCTGTATTGTTAGCTATCTGACCACATGATTAGTAGCATGAATTGTTTCAGCATGAGCATAGAAGTATGTATTATCTAGGCCTTTGAAGTGGGTGCTATGGCAACAGCTCTAATTAGATTGTCTGGTAAACATCCGTTTAAAAATGTTCCAATCCTGGCTTATACAAGGCCGAGTGTTTATCTTGCATGGCATGCTTTGATCTGCAGATAATCGGCCATTACGACAGGGAAAGGAGACGTTCATTGCAATTGGATCAATTGCGGTGGGGTAGGAGGTACACAGACAGAGTAAAAAATAAATAAATAAATAAAAGCGAGAGAGAGAGAGAAATAGACAGGATTTGCTGTTTAATATTGGGCAATGTATTTGGCCGAACAATTTAGAAAGCACTTGACTACACAATTAATAGTTTTCGCTGAGAGAGGGATGGACATGTGGCAGGTGTAGAGACTGGTGTCAGTGTTGCTTGTTGCCGTGTATCACTCCATTCACTTTTCTTCTTACTGGAATGTTGTGTCGTGTCTTCTTGTTCGTGCAGATGGGATGTCGGGCGTGGGGCAGCTCCTATTGGAGAATGAACGCACCAAGCAGAAGTTGCGCAAGGTTCAGCAGCGGCGGGACTTCTACGCCAAGCAGTACTTCCAAACACTGCAGCAGCTGGACCATGTTCGTGCTGAGCTGGCCAGGGCTATGAATACCATTAAGGAGCTGCGAGGAAGAGGTGAGTGTTAGATGGTGGCTAGAGGGTATTCACTTTGAACCTTTCTCACCAAGCAACTTGTGGACACCTGAGCATAACTGATGTAGAAAGAGAGCGTGGGCAGACCTTATTGGCCGAGCTGTACTGGGGATGGATATTATATTAGTTGTCATAGTGATGTGGAATGTCTTGGGGATAAAGATACGTCTAGTTCATAACGTGCCAGCAATAGGAAGGTTGTGTGTGTGTGTGTGCGTGCATGTGTGTGTATGTGTGTGCATCTGTTATGTGTCATTTCTCTGCCGATGATTTTTAAAGTATTAATTACAGGTATGTAGTTATGTTCTCTCCCTCTTACCCCATCCTTCTCTCCAGTGCACCAAGGTTACATACCGGCTGTTAATTACATTTGCTGGTGTGTAGTGCATGAAAGTTCGTCTCAGCCATTAGTCATGATAGATATACGCTGCTGTGTAATTGCCAGGGCAGTGGGTGCAAGTGTTTGCCTCATGTCTCACCTAATCCAGGCCTGGCATTGCATGGACTCGTCCTCCAGTCCAACAGGCTCCTACTAGTCTAGTCAACATAGACGTTCTTCTATTCGTTAAATGTATTTGGTGTCTCAGAAATGTCCTCGTGTGAGGGACCTGCCTTGATTGACATCACGTACACTTAAGGGCATATTTTAAAAGTATATACTTACTCGAATGCATCCGCCTCAGCTACTCAAGATTTATAATATACTTTCCAGCACTCAGAGTTGAGTCTGGTTGATTATCATTCCTAGTCTTGTCAGGCTCCCTGGTTGCTACTGGTATCACTCAGGGAGAGAGAGAGAGAGAGGGGAGGGAGTCTGTAAGTTGAGGCCCATTCCTGTTCCCACACCGGCTCTTTGCTGGTCCTCTTCTCCACTTCCACCAGTCGTATTGAGTTTCAACTCTCATATGAAAAGTTTTCTTAGAATCACAATTCTCACTATTGCTTTGTTCTGACGGCTTAATATGCCCCACACGAAGTCCCCCATCTACCTCTTGCTACCTTTATAATCTTTTCTTGTACCCAATGAGCATGCTCAGACACATTCACTTTCTTTACCATTTCTGTGTCATCCTAGATCAAAGTGCTGTTGCCGCCAATCCGCCCAGTCATCAATCGGCCCATTCCAACACAACCACTCCTGATTCCGGTACTTCACTATCTCCGGGAATTGACGTCATGGATGGGCGTGGCCAAGATGGGCACAGTCAGGTTGAAGGTCGAGATCAGAGGGAGGGGCCGTCCAGTTTCTTTTGGAGTTATGATGCGTCCAGACCCTTGCCTTCATATCGACCTCAGCCTGCCCATGCAAACCTCCCAGATAAAGTTCACAATCCGCCCCCTCGACACTTGGAGCACCAGCTCCCCCGTCATTTGGAGCGCCAGCCGCACAGCGAACATCTTCACCGACATGCTTTTCTGCATCATCATCATCACCACACCCCACCAATGCAGCACAGAACACCTCCCCTGCACCAGCGAAAGCTGACCGCACCCACTTCAGTGTCCATCAAAGAGGACGGCTATCCCCCACATCAGTCCGCCTTCTCACCTACACGACCTCATTTCCCAGTCAGCCCCCTCCAGCGACGCCCACCCGTCAACCCCCCATCTGCCTTATCGGCACACACCCTCCCTCAACACGCCCCTTCAGGCAAGCCAGCATTCCAAAGAGCAGCAACGTTACCCCATTTCTTCCCCCCACAAATGCTGAAGATGTATTCTTCAGGAACATCTGATGATGATGAAGAAGATGTTAAGGACATTAAAGATGGCAGCTCTGATTCTGAGAATTCCTCCAGCAAGGTATCTGCATTCTCAGCATTGGCCAAGAACTCAGTACCATCTTCTGTACTGGAACAACTGACCACACGAAGTGCCACTAGTCTCACCTCTGGATCCAACATGGCCGACCAATCAAAGATCTCTGCCAATGATGGTCCTTCACCACAACTAAACAGGGATGTGTCTCATGACCACACCCACCGTGTTTATGAGCAGCTGTCAAATTCTCAGCTCATGAGCGTGTGTGCTGATATTGGAGACCCTAACTGCAGCATACAGAAACTGGAGTAAGGAGAGGTAGTGCTCATAGGGTGTTAGTGGGAAGGGCGGGACAGTAGGTGTGGCCAGTATGTTGACTGCCGGATATTATTACTGTCTGATAATCTCCTCAGTTGAGGCTGTAGGTAGGTGTGTCCCCCGTTGAATTGACTCTCTGGTTGTAGTTGACTAATCATGCCTGGCAGTTGATGATATTCTCTCTTCAATTAGCACTGCAGACTATCTCTTTATTCATGTGTACTTACAGTAAAGCTGCAGTGTATGAGTGGCTCAGCTTTCTTCTAATCCCTGAGGAGTGACGTGTGACGTGTTTGTAACTTGAAACTACCTTCTGTAATACGCTCTAATTTCCTCTATCGAAAATGACGACTTTTTTTAATTTTTGGAAAATAATGTTACGTGGCCTTATCTGTAGTATGTTTATTTGTGTGTGTGTGTGTGTGTGTGTGTGTGTGTAGGATTAAGAACAGCAGACTGGGAGAAGTACAACTCATGGCATTGTTCTGCACTAATCTCTCTCCTAATCACTCCATCATTGAACTCAGGTGAGCAGGGATTGGCTCTGATTCTGTAGCTGTTGCTGACCATTACCTATTTATCTCCAGTTTACCAGAAAATGGTATAGGTAAAGAAGCTCTGAATTTATTGTTGGATACAATACAGGCAAAGCCTGGGTTAAAAGAACTCAAGTAAGTCACTTCACTTCCATACACACAAGCAACATATCTAATTCCTTATCCTCTTTAATTTGATCATCCTTTACCTCTTTTACATGTTTGTGTGTGTGTGTGTGCGTGTGTAGACTGCGTAGCAACAGGATTGGTCAGGATTGTGCTGCTCTCATCAAGTCCTTCCTGACTCACACAACTCTAGACTCCCTCGTGTAAGCAACAATACGTGTAGTGTAGTTAGCATCATTAATGGAGTGGGGATTGTGGGTGGAGGGAGAGTGAGGATACACACGCTCACATGCACACACACACACACACACATGCACACACTCACAAAAGGTTTACTCAGCAAATTCTAGTCAAGAGGTGAATGATTTATGGATTAAAATTAAAATCGATATTTAGCCGTGAATTGCTAAGTGAATTAATTTCCCCCCCAAATTTGATGGTCCTAATTATCAATATCATTCACAATGATCACATTATGCCCATTAGGCACGGTGTTTTGTCTCGTACTTGAAGAGCCCGAGCCTTTCCCTGGCATCTGACAGTGGTTTGCTTGGCAGCACATCCTTTATGATGACTGTCTTGCCCTTGTGCACTACTCCAAACATGGACCTTTTCATTCCATTGAAGAATGCAAGATTCATATGGTATAGGAATAGAATACTGGAATAGATTTAGAAGTTTGTGGGGAAGTTCACATTATTCAGCACTACCTTACATTACAGTGGTTCTGTAGGTCTGTGCAATATACACTCTACTAAACAGCTAGAGCAGTCGTGTGACCTTAGAGTAGCCATGTGACCTTAGAGTAGCCATGTGACCTTAGAGTAGCCATGTGACCTTAGAGTAGTCATGTGACCTCAAAGCCACTAAACTCAGTAGAGTAGTCGAGCTTTCTCATGTGTCATTGTTAGCCTACCACGCCCCCTCCTTCATTTAATATGAGTCATTACCCTTCAACAAAGCTAAACCACACAGTCTGATGAAAAATTCCTTTACCAAATTGTGCATTAAGTTATGTAACTGTTGATTGCCATGTGACTCTACAATAATTACCATAGGGACCATTTCCAAATAGCACAGGTAGGTGGGAGGAACAACCCTGCATGGGTGGGAGGAGTCACGGGCACCAGGTGGGAGGAGTCACAGGCACCAGGTGGGAGGAGCCACAGGTACCAGGTGGGAGGAGCCACAGGCACCAGGTGGGAGGAGCCACAGGCACCAGGTGGGAGGAGTCATAAGCACCAGGTGGGAGGAGTCACAGGCACCAGGTGGGAGGAGTCACAGATAAGAGTGGAAGAAACCACAGGCATGGGTGGGAGGAGTCATAAGCACCAGGTGGGAGGAGTCACAGGCACCAGGTGGGAGGGGGCCCAAGTCTACAGGATGCTGTGTTGAACCTAAACAGCTCAGCCTCTTGTAAATTTAATTAAAGGGGTGTACTTATCAGTGAATACATAAAGCCTTGTGTTGTGGTGTGGTGTGGTGTACAGCGTGCAGGAATTAATAATTCACATGTGATGTACACTATCTCCAGTGATATTGTACACTTGTGATTATGTTGTAATTCTTCTCAAACCTGATGGACTCACGCCTTTCAATCAATCACTGCGTTTGTTGCTGGACTGGCAAAAATTAGTTTGTTACAAAATTATATGCAATTCCCTCAATCTTCTGTGAATAATAATATTCATTTACTCATTGATACAATAATACAATGTATATTATCTATTGTCACAATACAATTATAACTGGTAGTAGTAACAAACCAATACTACTACTACTACTACTACTACTACTACTACTGCTATAAAAGAAAGGATAATAATGAAGACAATATAATAATAACTAGCAAGTACCCCGCCACACAGTGGCGCTTGACGTATTGTAAAGTAAGAATGCTGTAGCACAAGTTATCTTGCTCAGTTATCATTCTCTATCATTGGTTAAGGTTATAAAGTTTCCCTCTCCTGCTCTCTTTTTTCTGAACTATCTGAGCTTTTCTTCTACCCCACCTCTCCTTTCTTCAGCTCTTCTTGAGTCATGGAGTCCCTTTTCGTTTGCTATCTCTCCTGCTTCTGAATTTCTCTCCTATTTTGAGAAACCTTTTTTATTCTTTTTTGTACGTTTGCCTTCCTTTTGAAAACTAACCCCCGCCTTTACTCGTCGATTCCACCCACTTTTTAGTTACGATTAATTGCCTTTTACTTTCTCTTTCGTACTTTCTTTGAAACCCACGCAGCCTTCCGTCGTCAATTGCACACGCTGTTTAGAAATAACCAGCACTTTCTAGTGAATGTGACAACACTTTACCTACTATGAGGTAATAATACTTTACCTACTATGAGGTAATAATACTTTACCTACTATGAGGTGATGAATGAGGCTTTACCTACTATGAGGTGATGATGCTTTACCTACTATGAGGTGATGATGCTTTACCAAACCACACAAAGCTCATTAATTATTCATGAATACACACAACGTCGTGTCGTTACTGACACACAATATTAATAATACGCTGGTGTAACGACTGATCACTACGGTGTTTATTCGTATAATTCATAAGCTTAGCCCAGTTGGTAAAGTGTCACCTCAAACTGTTTGGATAAAGTGTCATCACATTATAAGGGAGGACACTTAAAAAAGACAACTAATTTTCTTCCATTGAAATGCTAGAATGGTAAGACAAAGTACAGAAAAACATATTGAATTATGAGAAATAGGCTTTCTTCCATACAGTAAAGCAGTACGCTAACTTTGTTAACTTCAGTTAACCAATTCCACTTCATATATCACAGATTATCACAAATTGGGCACAAAGTAGACTTAAAAAGGAATGTGCAGGTTAAATGTGGGCTATAATCTGAACAGCCACTGGCTGTTGAGGCCAGTCTGGTTCCATATAGCCCCAGGAGGTGGGGCATGCACTGGTAGAAGCAATGCCTTTATGCTAGTGTGTTACGTTACAGTATGACTGGCAACGAGATAGAACAGTACGGGCACTTGATGGACGGACAACTCCCCAAGGAGTTCTCAATGGAGTAAGTCATGTTAGAATCTATACTGACCTTTGAACCTTACGTCTCTGTCTATTGGTTCAGATACTCCACGGACGGCAGCGAGGACAGCGGTGTGCTCACAACACCGGCAGACTCTGCCACCAGCGAACCTTCACCTCAATCTCAGCAACAAGTCACTAATTCAATCAAATATCTCAGAATATAATACCAAGTTTTATTTGGCCAATTCATATTGTGTTTTTCACCACAGAATATAATTATGCTAATATAGCTTCAGTCGTTCTTGGCTGAAATAATAAACAATGATTTTGGAGGGTTGAAGAAAAAAAGATATAGCTTTGCCATATAACTAAAGTGTTCAACTGTGCCTTTTTTTAAGAGTGGAAAAATTAATTGGGCAGGCAAGTACACGTGCATGCACTGCGTTCATCCACCCCGCCCCCAAAGCATAATATATTTGTGCAGGAAAGGATTTCGCGCGAGCCTCAATTCACGTGCCCTAAAACGTGCTGAGCTTGCAACTGGCCACACCTCTAAATCGCTTGCACCAGGGAAGGAGAGGCTGTGGAGTTTCTCCAGAAGTCAGCCTGTCACCCGGCTAGCCAGCATGTGGGGTATCTCTTTAGATGCATTAAATCCCACCAGATACTTTCAATTGCAAGTAAGAACTGATGCAGATCTAGGCAGCAGTAGTTCAAGATGGCGATGTTTTTGACTAAGTGGGTGTAAAAATTGCATTTTAAATGTATTTAGCTGACCCCTAGACGTACCAAATTTCTGGTCGCGATTGTGCTGGGGTTTTCAGCCTCGGTGGTGGTAGGCCTTTTGCTGCGTCATCGGAGGCGTCGCTACAGAGCTATCAGCGCCGTGTCGTCGTTGCACCGGGCGGATACCTTTGGTGGTGACGTGCCCAGCGGCAAAGAGGATGCTTCCAGCGGGCTAAGCAGACAGAGCAGCTGTAGCCACACCCCCAGTGATTACAGACTGCAGACAAACAATAATAATGGTAAGCAATTAATACAGTGTATGAGAGAAAGACTGGAAAGAGCCTAGATGAGATGATTATCAATTCCATGGCAGCCTCAGTGGTTAGAACAGACAAAGAAGAAGGAAGCACTGAAACTTCAGTCTTGAGTGTCGATTATGTGGAGCCTTCCTTCTCACCAGCTGTATCTGTTCATCCTGAGGAGTCAGCGAGTCCTGCAGATACCTCAAGAGTGGAGGCTGTGGATGGTGGGGAAGTTTCAGTAGAAGAAAGACAAGAGGAGGGAGAAGGGAAGCGAGCCGATGAAGCCTTGGCTGAGAGGCGCAGCTCTGTCTCCAGCAACGACTCCTTCTACTCAGCTGAAGGAGAAGATGAAGTCTTGGACTTGTACTCAGCTGCTAGGAAGTTAGTGCAGAACAACTCAGTTCAATGCAGGAAGAATCGGTAAGTCAGGAAAGATGTGGAGGGAGATCTGCATTGTTGAGGACACCTTGTAGTCTTTGTAAGTGTGAAATGTTGTGTGGCGTGCTAGTTTATGCATGGCGGTGTTTTGCCACTGTGATGGGAGGTACTTGTCAAAGGTTTGAATTCTCCAATCAATTGAGTTGTGGATTGTAATACTGTGCTGCCAGTTCTTTACATGGCATAGTTAGGACATGAATGAAGCTCTTCTGGAATATCTTCTCCCGAGTTTGAGGCTTTACGACTAAATTCTCATTTATTTTCAGCTACTTCGAATGTTACCTGGAGGATGTGTCTGTAGGAGGCATTCCAATGAGACTATATTCAAGTATTTTAACTCTCAGTGCGCACGAGTGATAGGGTTATAGTAGTGGCCTCAGCTGTTTACATTGAAACATAAAACTCTCTCAGTTCATAATTGATAATCAGAACACAATAACTAGGTAATTGCGTTTCAGTGGAGTGACTCTGTTCCTCCTCCTCTCCCATGTGTAGAGGACAGTGCTAGTGTTGAGCTTAGAGTCAGTATTGCATGATGCCTTAGCACCAGCATGCAGTGCCAGTCCTTAGAGCAGCAGAGTTTGGTAGTTTTTTCTGTGTTATTAATTAAAGGTACAATACGAAGGCAGCCGTCTCTCGGCTCAACAAACTCTGGTGAAGCCCTTGAGGTCCTGACCAGGGGCTGTTGTTGGGGCTCCAAACATTTTTAAGGGCAGCAATGGTTTCTTCTAGTAGTAATGGAATTCCAGTAGAGGCAGACAAGTCTAAATTGAGGAGTTTTTTTTTTTTTTTAATATAGAGTTTTAAAAGAAAACTCCTACCAACTTTAATGGGTAGGGAAGGAGTGGTCCATGATGTTTGTATGTGTGTGAGTGTGTGGATGATGATGTGTTAGCTTAAACAATTTCCTGTCGTGCCAACATGTTGTGGCTTCAGTTCGGTTCCATTAATAGAGGAAGTGTGAATGTTCGCACAGGAGAGGTGTGAATCCCGGGGTGGTTATGCCGGCAAGGATAATCTGTTTCATAGTTTGACTCCAATCGATGGCTTTATTGAAATTGAATTGTGTATTTAGCTCTGAGTAATGATGACTTCTCTGATCAACTGCCATATTCACACACATACACACACTGTGTGGGAGTGCCCATGCTATTTAGAGGGTCATTTGTTTGTTTAATTTCCTTTATAGAGCAAGTCAAAGAGTTGAGTAATTTCTTAATGAGGTGTGCAAAACACTTTATAATCACCTTCATTCCAAGTACATCAAATCTTCTCTCTTCACTACCTCTCTTCTGTTCCTCCTTCCCTCTTACTCATCTTCCTTCCTTCCATCCTTCTTCCTTTCTTCTCTTATCTTCTCCTCTCCCTCATTTCCTCCTCATTGCATCCTTCCTTCCCCATCCACCTCCCTCCCTCCCTCCCTCCCTCCCTGTCTAAATCCTCCCCTTCCCTTCTCTTCTCTTCTTCCCTTTGTCCCATCCTTCTTTCCTGCAGAGCTGGTCAGCTGGGTTGTGAGGATGAGCAAGACTTTCTGGCAAAGCTGCACTGTGTGAGGCAAGCGTTTGACAGACTCGTGCAGACTCCTGATCATCGCACGTACTTTGTGGAGCTCACACGAGACCTGATGAGTAACATCCTGAGGGTAGCCAACAAGGACCCCTCCTTTTTTCTGGACAAGTTCCGAGACCTTATGGAGTTCTTAACCGATGACATGGGCTGGGAGTCGACCAAGAATGAGCTTGCCTCTAGAAAGGTATGGGAGTGAGGGCATCATTGTCTGTCTGTCTGTGTGGTGAGCCACTTGTTGTTGTTGTTGTTGTTGTTGTTGTTGTTGTTGTGGACTACTTGTCCTAAATTAATTATTACACTGCAAGACCTCATAATAGGTTGTTGTTTGTTTTTGTTTTGTTTTTTATTATTATATATATTTTTTGCTGGCGGTGGGAAACTGCTGTACTTGGCCACACCCATTTAAAACCCACAGTACAGTGGTGCACATGCCTGCCTATATGAGAACTTCACACTGATCAGTGTTTGGTCGCGTGCATCATTTTATAATCTTACTACTCGTAGAATTCAACTTTAGATATTATACTATATTAATGGGGATGTGAGGGGGTGGGGGAATCCCACGGTGCCCCTCCCTCTGTAG